>Ga0209589_1002873_pt1 | contig 30050 bp, 10 predicted proteins | sample CowpeawhiteBW_FD_187525 | JGI IMG/M metagenome (GOLD analysis project Ga0209589, IMG submission 187525) | Root nodule microbial communities of legume samples collected from California USA - Cow pea white BW (SPAdes) (version 2) | ecosystem: Host-associated > Plants > Roots > Nodule | place: USA...
TTTTTTTTTTTTTTTTTTTTTTTTTTAATGTAATGTTGTTCTCAGCATCCTTGTGAAATGACTAGAATAATGAAAAATAGAAAGAAAGAAAAAGTTATAATAACTTAATGAATAAAAAACAAAGAAAGTTAGAGAAAGGAGTGAAAAATATGAGAGGAAGTAGACAGTAAAAAGTAGGTTTAGTAATATAATAACATGGATTAATATTTTGAGTTAAAAAAAAATATAATTAAGATATTAATATTTTAAATTGTGAAATAAATGATTTTTTTTGGGCGTTAATCATCACTATTTATCCAGTATATTTACACGCTTTTTATTTTTCTTATTATTAATAATATAATAATATGTATTAGTATTTTGAATTAAAATATTAATATTTTAAATTGTGAAATAAATTATTTTTTTTTAGGTGTTAAAACATCACTATCCAGTATACTTACACGCTTTTTATTTCTCTTCTTTGAAAATTGACACGATCTCTTAAATTTTTTATAAAATAAGCTTAAATAAACATGTACTAATTAAGGCAATAAATTTGAGAATTAAATCTTGTTGCTAATATAAGCCTATAATCTCAAGTTCATAATTTAACTTTTTTAGGTAAGGTGCATTTTTGTCAACTATGTAAACGTTAGAAAATCTTAGCCAAGTGTGTAGAAACCAAAATTTATTTTTTTTCCTAGTTGTCCTCTCATTCCTCTTTAATAAATTGGCACATTACAGCAGTTAAAATTCATAAGAAAAAACTAAAAAACTTTCAGTTGTTTAAACGTCAAGTTTTAATTAAAGAGAGTAGTTGTCACCTTTAATATAACTACATTCTCTTCCCACTTTAATCAAGTGTGAAAAAGAGAAACTTCACTCTTTCTTTTTCTCTCTCCATTTTTTTTTTCTTGTCATACAAATAATAAATAGAAACTCGTGTAACAACAAAAAAATAATAATTTTCCTTCAAATTTGGAGTAATTTTTTCCACCCTGATAATATAATGTGTATTCTAATATATTAAAGCATTGATATACAGGGCATAATATGTTCGGGTGTGAGTTATTACTTGCAAGGAGTGGTGATGAAAAGTAGAGGCCCAGTGTTCGTAACCGCATTTAGTCCTCTCTGCATGGTAATCGTGGCTATCATGAGCTATTTCATTCTGGCTGAGCAAGTTTTCCTTGGAAGGTAATCATCAAAATCAAGAACCTACGAATCTATGATGTTTTTTTTGTAGTACCTATAACCAAAACCATGATAAAATCTGATAAATGTTGCAGAATGAGTGGTGCCATTGTGATTTGTTTGGGCCTATACTTTGTGGTGTGGGGAAAAAGCAAAGACTATGGCCCAGAAGACCCAAATACTCAAGAGCCCATTGTTGAGATGGACAACACTAGGAAGGAAAATTTGACTTGCTGCACTCATGGAGTGACCACAGCCACCAATTTAGGAAATGGAAACACAACTCCAAGTGAAGAACAAGTGTGAGGAAAACTTGGCATTTATTTTCTAAATTTCAACTATTTTAGGACATTCCAGCAATATCTGTATGAGCAAAAGCAGCTATGTTTGTTCCTGGTTGTTTAATCTTCCAAGAAATACAAGAACACAGATTTTTAACGTTGTATTAGAAGGTAGATAAGTAGCACATAGCATTGAGACAGGACATAGATTATGGTGTAACAATAAACCTCTTCATATTTAACATCAACATCCATTCAGAAAAAGAAAATGGAAATGACTTGTTAAGAAGATGGCGATGCTGGATTAAATCCACTGGATAAATGAATGAGAACATAACAGAATATTGAGTTGTATTAATAATGACCTTGACAACATAATCAATTTACCTTCATGAAATTTATCGACTATAAGCTACCATGAATGATCCAATTAGCAATACATATTTCATTTTGTCTGGTAAATGGGTGAAGGATTCAAAACCTATGCATTGACAATCGGTCAGAAGGTGTATCAAAAGATTGCTCCTATGAAACCAACAAAGATTGTCCTATCTTGTAACTCAAAATTTCTCCCTTGTAACATTTGCTTTACTTGCTCTGCACATATGTGCTGGAGTTCCCTGCTGCAGCCAAAAAAGATTCTGTAAAGTAGGAAAAATCAAATGTGAGAATGAGCATCTTGGATGAATGTAAAGACATTAGACAAATCCAGAAAACACAGCCTAAATACCTTTCCAGATGCAGAAGGATTTCTGATTGATAGGTGAACCAGTTACAGTCTGAATAACTTCAAACAGCATGCTCTGTGGAGTGCTCCTCAGCTCTTGTACAACCCCATAAATAGTTTTCCCATTATCAAAGTAAATGTGATTATTGGGGTGTTTTGTCTTGCAACCAGCATGTCGCTCAAATTCATATGCATTAATAATCTGGAAGAAATTTAATATCAGTCAGAGATAACATTCTGGCTCAAAAAAAAGGATTCTACTCTATGATAAGGATCAGCAACACCTTACCTTGGAAAAATTACATGAGTGACAACTGCACAGATACCCAGCACCTTTTATAACACCTCGAAGTTCCTTCTAACAAGCATAGGAAGAACCAGACATGTGATGAATGATAAGCTACTGTGAAAGATGAACTCATTAATACTAAATTTTTTACCTCCCGTGACCACGCCTTATACTTTACTGAGAGACCATCCAGCATACCAGTGGATAGCAAACTTCTGACATTTGAAGGGAAGTTGTTTGAAATAGCCCTTTTGGACATTTTAACCTCCTCTTTTGTCTTGAGAATATTTTCAGTTGCAGTTGCAGGTGCAGATGTCTGTGTTGAATTTGGAAGTAAATTAGAACTAGATGCAACCAAGTCTTTCTCTTTCACAGTTTCTGACTTGTGTGAAAGTGCTTGACACATCAACAGTTCATAGTCAGAAATGAACAAGTCTGAGGGAGTTGTGTCATCATCATGGCTACCAAAACATATGATTGTGCTCTCTCCTTTATCATAGGATCGTGGAACGAATGGCACATCATTACCCTCCTTGTGGTAGCTGTAATGAGATGATATAGTGCCATTGTCGACCTTATTGTATAACTGGTTGGTTAACATAGAATTTCCATGAGCCTTATTGTAAGCTTGAGCAATAGATATTACATTGCTATCATCCATTGATATCGTATTACAAATCTCATTGAATGTTGGATGTACAGATAAGCTATCATTTACCTTGTCATAGGATTGACCCATAGACATGAAATTGTTATCAGTTCTCTCATAGGAACCATCCATTGCTATTACATTGGCTCCCCCTTTGTTATAGTTGAGATTTGTTGATATGGAATTATCACCAGCCTTGTATAGACAAGGATTTGACAAAGGGTCACTGACTCCTCTATCATAGGGACTGTTTGTAGTAACAGACATGACATTCTCGGATCCCTTCACCTCGTTTACTCTGACTTTTCTAATTCCATCATAGTTAAAAACTAAACGAGGATCTTCTAATGCAGTTGATATGGATAAACCAAACGAGGATCCACTCCCAAAGGGGTCCATGTTATCCTTTCGTTCCACACTCAGCTTGTCATCTATGCTAACAGAGGGAGTATTTGCATCTTCAAAAGCCATATTTGCAGCATCTGGGGCAAATACTTGTTCGGTAAAATGACCATTTAAGGAGTGAAATCCTGAGGAATTTCCCCAGGAAGGAACATTGGAGTTGAGAATTCCAGATAACAAATTGTTTGGAGCTTCTACTGCTTGTTTCTTATTGGGAAGCAGATCCACATCAGGGTCATCCATGAACCATGAACAAGCACGCTTGGAATCCATTCTAGAAGAATTGTCATTTGCCATGTCACCATCATTCAAACATCCAGGACTCTTTCCCATCCAAAATGCTTGATCGTGGAACGACTGTCACAAACAAAAATCATTAGAAAGATGCTTCTTCCTACCAAAGAATTTCAATGTAAAAAACCTTACCACTAAATCCGAACTGTAGATGAACAAACTTAGCATGCATCTTGTCACCAATAAGGAAAATGACTAACAGTTCACTTAAGAACCGTGAGAAAACCAAAATACTGCCTCGCCTCCTCTTAAACCTCTACATCGCATCACATTTTCTACAGACCCCTTAAATTATGAATGCAGAAAATGGATCTGAACCAAAAATGTATTTGCAAGATAAAAAAAAAACCTGTAAGATGAAAACACTCTCATCTAGCTCTAGATTTACACACAGCGAATATGCATGCAAATACGATTATTTCAATTAAATTTCCTAATCAAGTTGACATACATTTAACCACAAATTCCACCTATAACCAATCGCCACCAACAAAGGAAACAAAAAAACAAAAAATAGAAACAGAAATTTCGACGAACTTTTAAGTTAGCAGAAAACTGCTTCATCCCCTCTCCTCCCTTTCCCCCCGGACCAGCTATGCAAAGATTTGCAACAAAGAACAACATGAGATAAAGATAAAACAAATGCATGCAATTAAAAAAGAATATGCGGAATCAGCATAATCAATGTCTAGTGAATCATGCAACAAAGACACTCACTGATTGTAACTAGAACAGAATGGGAAAATCCCAAAGCAAGACACACATTTTCCTTACAAGCAACATAAAGTTTCGGTTGTAATTAAAAATGGAGCACAAAAGCAGAAGCAGCAGTAAGCAAATACTCCATGCAATGAAGCAGAAGAGAACATACCATTTCCCTCTTCACTCTTTACCAAGAGAATGAAAAGCTATGTTGGTCTTTGCAATGAAACTTGCCAATCGATAATGAGAGCTTCTTAGTGAAGAAAATTTCCTGCAACCGAGCACCCCCAAAAGCAAGTTAAACTAAAAAGCATTGCTTTATTCGAAAATGGAACATGCAATGATAAAAACGGCATCTTTGGTGGGTGCAGAAGGTAATAAAAAAAATTGGGTGAAGAAAGAAGAGGAAAACTCACATGTCAGTGAAAGGAGGAAGCGGAAAAGAAGAAAAAGAAGAGCATTTGAATCGGTTTTGATTTGATTGTGGTAGCGAAGTAAGTGGAAATGCGTTACTGTGAATGAAGCAATGAAGCTACGTTTGAGAGAGAAGGGTTGAGAATGATGCGAAGCAGAGGCACACGGTAAGATCGGTAAGAGGAAGTAGAAAGATATTGAGGATTTTGTGCTTGTCGGAAAAGTTAAAACGTGGTGCTCCGCACGATCCCATCGTCACATTACATCTTTGCCGTACACGTGGCGTCATCGAGTTCTGTGCGTCAGAGGTTCATCATACGCCGGCTGCCTCGCCTCCTCTTACCTCAGTCACTGTCTCTGTCTATTCTATTCTTTCGGTTTTATTTTGAAAAAACTAGAAACATTTATTCTCGTATATTTCCTTTATTCAAACCAGTCAAAAATTCATACGTCTATTGCTTTTTTTTTATAGATAACTAATTTAACTAAAAAATAATTAAATTTAAATAAATAATGGCTTTAAAAATAATATAACAAAATTATTATTTTAATTTAAAAATAATAAAATTTAATAAAGTAATAAAAAACTAAAATTGAAAATATAATTATTTGAATTTAAAATAATAGATAAAATTAAAAAGAAAATATCAAACGAAATATATATATAGAGAGAGGGTATAGATCAAATAATATGACGTCTATTATCATCTATTTATAATAACACTTCGTAATAGAGATATTTACGTGTTTTAAATATGACAACCTAAAAGAATTAAAAAAAAAATTGAATTGAACTTTTACTAAAAATACACATTTTAAGTTTTTAAAATATTTTTAATTATGGTTTATGTATTCTACTTTTTAATTTTGTTAATGACTAATTCCTTAATTTTATCTTCTCACTCATTAAATTTCTTTTTAAAAAACATTGGTTAACTTATTTTTTTTAATTGTTTTGACAAGAGTATGTTGTAGAATAACATTGTATTTAACATGATAATACTAAATTATTTAAATATTGAAAAGTTAAAATATAATCGGTAGTTTTATCAACGAGTTTTATTATTTAAAATATATTATCTTTCAATAAATTATTTTTCTAGTTATCTCACTTATTTCTAAGTTTTGTCATTTTCTACTTCTATGTTTCAAGAATCATGATCATTAGAGTTTATGGCGAGTTCTCCTCATAGAGAACTATCCCTTGAACATAAACAAAAAGAATTTGAGACAAAACTTTTAACATTAAAATGACATTAAGACATGGAGATCATTAGAGCTGTCAAAATGGGTTGGAACCCGCGAGCCAACCCGGCTCACCACGGGTTCGGGTTGGGTTGAAAGTTTTTTACAAATTTAAATACGGATTGATTTTTGACCTGGCTCATCCGGGTTGGTGCAAATAAAAGGATTACACAAGTGTTTTTTGTTAAGTAGGGGTTTACATTTGGGTCATGTTAGCTTTTTTTTTAGCCAACACATAAATAATTTGTATTTTTTTATTTTGGTTTGTATTTGGATTGTATTAAAGTTTATTTAGATTTTAATTATAATTATAATTTAGTTTTGACTAAAAAAAATTAAAAAGTTGTATTTTTTTAATTAAATGAACCCGTGAACCAACCCGTTTAACCCACCAACCCGTGGTGGGCCGGGCCGAGTTCAAATTTTTTTGCTCGTTAAAAAGTGAGCCAGGTTGGGTTAGCTTACTAAATCATCAATCGTGGTGGGTTGAGCCAGGTCGGGGCAGGTTACCCATTTTGACAGCTCTAGAGATCATATAATTAAAGAATAATTTAGATAATTAAATTATTAATTAAATTTAATTATGTAAATTCGCTGGCCCTAACTGCTAGGCGAGCCTACGAAAATTGATCCAGCTTATCTTTTTGATATTTTTTTTGACATATTTTGTTATCTTTTGACATTTTTGCTATCTTTTGATTTTTTTTTATATCTTGTTATTGTTTGATATATTTGATATCTTTTGGTAATTTTTTATATCTTTTATTATCTTTTTTGTTTTTATTTTCTTAAGTTGTCGGGTTTTTACTGTTGGACTTATCTTTAGAGTCCTAAGAAAGTCTATTTGTTTGCATTTTCAGAACTTTTGTAATTACTTCAGTCATCGATGAAATTGTTTCTTTAAGAGAGGATTCTCTTGGTTCTTAGATTAGAATGTCATTTCTTATCAAAGATTAACATCTTTGTGATAAATCTTCCTCGACTTACCAATTTTGATTGTGGCATCTAAACTTATCAACATTGGATTTGGATTGTAGCGTCTACATTTGATTCTCATCAAAGAGGGGCCTCTTTGTGGCGAATTTTTCTTTACTTATCACTTTTCTAGATTGTGACTGTTAACTCAGTTTTAGTTGCGCTTAGACTAAACAAAACCAAAATCCCCTTAATGAAGTATAAGAAAACCTTGGGTATCAAATCCAAGTAAATGGTGTGTATCAAGTTCAACTTACGTAATTTAATCTTGCTAAAAATAATGAAATTAAAGAAAAATGGGGGAAATAAATTAAAATAAGAAAATAATGCATAATTTTATTCAATTAAAATTAATTTATATGCATGGATGAGACTAAGATATGAGATGCAAGAGTGACGCAAAAAGGCATGATTGCAATGCATAAGTCAAATCTATAGAAAAGTAAATTTGAAATGTCGAATGCAAGGAATAGATGGGAATGAAAACTGAATTCAAAATGGAATGATGATGAACTTAGATGAAATGTATGTAGTGAATGCATATGTAGATCTTAGGCCAAGTTAGGAATGATTTGAAATCATGAACAATGCTACAATCTAGGGAAGATTTGTTTATCCAAGAACAATGACATCAACAACGGAAGGAAGAAAAGGTAATAGAAAAGAAAGACACATGTTTGGAATTCAATAAACCTGTTTTTGAATATATGTTAGCTTCTATCTTTGATTATTATCAAAGAGGGACCTCTTTGTGATGAATCTTCCTTTGCTTATTAATCTCCTTGATTGTGGCACATTCCATATCAGTCTTATTCTACGTTCTTTATTCTAATTATATTGATTATTTTTACAAAAGAAATCCAAAATCAGAAAATATTGTCATCTTTTCTATTAGGATCGTATCATCTCCAATTCTATTTGATCATTTTCTCTTTTAGAGTAAGTTGGTTTTTTGTCCTTTTTCTTAGTCTATTTATTCTTTCCTTTGCATATGAGTTCTTTAGCTTGCATGTGGCATTCAATTCTTCTATACGATTCTCTATTAATTAGTGGTTCTAATGATGTATCTTGATCGTGTTTATGTTGTTCCTTGGTATTTTGTGAATCTGAAGAGGGTTTGGTATTCTTAGAGCACTTTAAGGCATCTCACAAGTAAGGAAATCCAATTGCATTATTTCTAAGTTATAGATATGTTAAAATTACTAATTGTATGATTGTACCGTGATTCACCTAAATGAATGAATTGTGTGGCGAGCATGACTTGTTGAATTGGGGTTAGATTCCTAAATTGCAAGATTTGATTGTATGATGAATTTTGAAGTAAATTAAGGAGTAATATTTGTTGACATGTGAAGCCAAGGTGGTATGCTTCTTGATGATTTGATGAAGATTTGATAAAGCCCTTTTGAACTACCTTGAAGTCATTATCATTGGAATGAAATCTACATTGATGAAGGAAAGGAGATTTGATGGTATTCATGTTGATCAAGGCTGGAACGTGTGCTCTCCACATAGATACATCATTAAGAAAGTGTATTTGATGTTTGTAGTTCATATTGTAGACCTTGTAGCATTAATTAGATGTCTTTGGTCTTTGTTGGGTTTTTTAATCTGTTGAATGGGTTTTCAACAGGTCAAAATGTCTCTTTTAATTTATTGAATAGTTTTTCAACAAGTTAAAAGATTGGCTGCAGTAGTCTTAAACTGTAACTAATTATATAACTTGATTTATTTTTTAATCGATTGATTTCACTTAATTCAAGTGAAATCAACCGATTGATTTGGAAATCAACTTGTTGAATTTCGTAACAATTTGACTATAAGAGCTGTGATTTTTGAAAGAGAGAATTTCTGATCATTTTTTAGCGCGAAATTGTTTTGGAAACTTGTCAAAACTCTATCTTTCGTGATCATTTAGATTGCAGCAGTTGAAGATTGATCTTGGATTAATTCTTGGAGCCTTTGGCTTGTGTTTGAAGCTTGGAGAAAGTGGTTTGTGGTAGGCTGGGTTGTGCTACCACTGAGGTTTGATCTTTCTCAAGCTTTGTGTGTGTGCCTGGTGGTTTTCCAGTCTCTCTTTCGTGATCATTCAGATTGCAGCAATTGAAGATTGATCTTGGATCAATTCTTGGAGCCTTTGGCTTGTGTTTGAAGCTTGGAGAAAGTGGTTTATCGTAGGCTGGGATGTGCTACCACTGAGGTTTGATCTTTCTCAAGCTTTGTGTGTGTGCCTGGTGGTTTTCCAGGTGTGCAAGAGGGTTCTTGCTATGTTGGTGTGATTCTTGTGTGATTCAAGAGTCTTGTTTGTGGTTTTTGCTGATTTTGAAAGTGTAAGGGTGGATACTTTGTAAATCTTTTGAAATAGTGCAAAGTCAAGCTCATGTCTCTTTGACAAACTAGATGTAGCTCAGGTTTGAGTGAATAGGTATAAAAATCTTGTAATCTCATCTTTTCTCTAACCCTTCTCTCTTGCATAATCATTTGAAGTTTAAAGAACTTGTGTTTCAATCATCTTTTTCGTATTCTTGCATGTTTCCATGACATCTGCAACATTGAGCATGTTTGCATAATCAATTAGAACCTGTCTTGATCATTCTTGTGCACTATTCCTAGTTTAAAATTTGAATGTGCATTTCTGTATTTTTCTCAGTATTTCAGTCGACTGTTTTTCTGTTTCAATTAGTTGATCATACCATAATAGAATTTGTTTAGTAAAATCAATCGATTAACTCTATTTTTGACTGATTGAAAGTATACTATCTAGTAGCTTTTGCATCCTAACTTGGTGATCCAATTGATTCAATTAAAGGTGATTTTTAGCTTTCAAAGATAGCCTAAAATTTTAACTAGCCAATTCAACCCCCCTTCTTGGCATTTCAACCATTGCAAAACTAACAATATTGTAATTGTAATGATCTGGACCGAGTTAGAATGTTGTAATTTATAATTGGTGTGCTTTGAACTATGTATGTGGTATTGGATTGAACTTGTATGTATAGATAAGTAGTACTAATTTGATCGCTTCAACGACAACATTATCAAATTTGACCTTGTGCATAGTAGGGTGAAATCCATTGGTATTGACTTTGTAGAGTAGTAAAGGCCACCACTGTAAGATTCACTAAATTTAATTAATTAAATAAATAATTAATTAATAAATGCGGCCAGTGGGAGCCTTTAAGTCATTAATTATTGATTGATATGACGTGGAAAAGTACTAGCTTAAATGGTTAAAAGTACTTGGTTGTATGTGAGGACTTGGGTTTAAGTCCTATGTATGACGTTTATATGATATTTAATTTATAATTATTTTAATTATGAAATTGTTTTATATAATATGTTGGTTGTGGTGCGTCATATGGGTTTGAACCTTGGTAAATCTAAATTAAATTTCTTTTTTTTTTTTGCTAAAATTAGTTTTTGCATGAAGGTGAAAGGGTAGAGAAAACCCTAACTGAATGACCAGCCAAGGGAGGTTGGAAAAACAGTTCATAATGACTAATTGAATGACAATTATCATGAACATTAAGCCATTTTCGTTTAAGCACATTAAACTACCATTAAGGCACCATTAAAAGTCCAATTTTGAGTGAGAAAGAAGGTTTTCTCGCACGTGCTCTTGGGACGTTACGAATGTAATTCGTATTGGGAACTCCACCTGGCGTTATGGTGTGTGATCCGTAGCATGGTTTCCCGCACGTGCTCTATTAGTTATGGCTGATAGGTGTGGCAGCAAAACATCTTGAGGTACTCACTAAAAGATGTAGAACACGATTGACATGGTAGTGGCCATGTGTGTGAAATCAAAGGATGAAATTCCTTTGGTGTACTTGTGTGATTTATCTGATGAAAATATATGGTTTATATATATGTTTATTTTGTTAGCTCACCCTATCTGCTTCTGTTTGACGATGATCGTGTACGCGGTACACGGGAGAAGATGATATTGCAAGTGGATCTGGTGAGGCCTATAGATGGAGTGAGGTTAGTATTGGGAGAAAATTTTTTATCAGAGTTTTTATTATGTTTTGAAACAGTTGTAATATTTTATATTATTAGACTTGGTTTTATTATGGATTTTATGTTTGAGTTATAGTAGAGGTTTTGAGATTATTTATTACTACTATAAGTTTTTAATTTTCCCGTGTTTTGGGAATATAAGTTATAATAAATGAAGTTTTATTATTTATTTCTTTATTTTATTATTTAAATCCGTAATATCCGGTCGGGATGTTACAATCACAAGTGCAAACTTGACAGAGTCTGATATCAATGCATGTATCCAGATAATTGAGTCTTGTTTAAGTCTTTATATGTTATATGTTTGCCTTTATGAATGACTAGTATGTGATGTTAATTCTATTTTCATTATATGAAAACTATTTTGCACATTAGCTTACCTTTTTATCTGTGTTGTTATCTTGTGTTTGTTTTCGTCTATTGTAAATATCACTTTCATTGATGTGAGCAGATAAGGAAGTAGGAGTTGATCTAGCTCAAGATGAGGAAGATGCAACTGTATATATAGTTTTTGGCTTGACCTAGTTTGTGCATGACCTTTTTAAAAGACTTTAAGTGTTCAATTTTTTAGTTGTATTTCCTTGTGTTGTATTTAACCTTGGTATATGCTATATTCTTAAGATTATACACTAGACACCTGTAATAGCATCTCTTCTAGATGTTAGATTATCTGATTTTGATTATTGATCATGTGATGTTTATTTTAGTATTTTTACTCTATTAAAATAGGATGTTATATATATATATATATATATATATATATATATATATATATATATATATATATATATTTGAATGAAAATAAGAATATTTTTAACATTTATTTTTAAAGATTTATAAAATTTTAAATTAATTTAAAAATGAAAATAAAAATATTTATCTTTTTTAAAAGTATTTTATATATTAACTCGTAATAAAGGAAAAATTATAAATATTTTATTTTTTATTTATTACACATATAATAAAATCCTAAACATTTCTCTTACTCAAAATTATAAGTTAAACGATAAAATAATAATAAAATTGTTCGAGTGCATTAAATTATAACAAATTCATCAAAATTGAGGAGCATCTATTTCTTTGTTTGAGAAGGACTTTACATATTAAATATAGAAAAGTCTCTTTCTTTACTCCTTCAAAATTACAATTGTAACCAAAATGAGACAATATAATAAAGATATTCAAGTCTCTTAAATGATCAAAACTCTCCTTTTTTGTGAATACTTTCAAATTCAAGTTTTTGCTGTGCATAAGTTTAGCCATAAATGTTTCTTTTCTAATAATTTTTTTATACTTTATATAGTTTCCCATGCATACATATTTTCTTACCACCCTCATTTTCGTCGTACATCATCCAAAATAGAATATTTTATGAGAATAGTGTGTAAATAACATTTTTCAAAACATACCTTTTCATATACAATAATATAAAATAGGAATATACAATCGAATCATATACTTGAGAGATAAAATCATTTGTCATTTATTATTTGTTATTTATATTACACATGTTTAGTATAAAGATTGTATAGTACATCACTACATAACCATTATACGTCATCCAAGTATTTTATTAAATTTTTTAAAAAAGAACTAATTATCTTTGTTTGACATTTTTTTATCCGTTTGAATTTTTAATGAGAGTAAAAAAGAATACACAATTTGCCAACAGTCAAAATAGAAATCCAAATAATGTTAAAAGTTATAATAATATATTGAAACTGCAATTTAAACGAATAATTAATTCTTGAACATTATGTAAGGATATAAATATAATTATTCAATATTTAGTAATACAAAATATCTTAGGGATTAATTATTTTTTTTTTCACTTTAGTTAATACTACATCAAAAATATATATTGATAATATTAAGGATATAAACAAGGGTTAAATATGTCTTTAGACCCTTAAATTTTATTGAATTTTGGAATTAGTCCATCTTTGAAACTTTATACCAATTTAGTCTTTCATTTTAGAAATGTGTGGATTTAGTCCTTCCTACCAAATTTTGTTAAGTTTATTTGACATTTTAAACGCATTTTATAATAATATTTGAGTTAAAGCGAAAGTGTTTTAAACGGTGTACACAATTCAAATACTATCATGAAATGTGCTTGAAACATCAAATAAACTTAACAAAATTTGGTTAAAATGACTAAATTCACGCATTTTTAAAGATGAAGGACTAAATTGGTCAAAAGTTTTGAAAATGGATTAATTTTAAATTTCAGTAAAACTTGAGGGGTCAAAAATATATTTAACCCTATAAACAATGGATAAACATTATATTCTTTTTCTTTAATTTTATTTGGTGTAATTCTCATATGGTTTCACATTAATTAATAATGAATTCAACTGTATTAAGAAAATATAGGTAGATAGTTATTACATTGTATTAATTCTTATTTATTTTGTTGCATCTGTTTTTCAATATAGTGTTATAGGATTTAAATATCCTCGGAATTCAAAGTTATCACTGATATTATAATTTATTGTACTCTGACATTTGTTTTTATTGTTTCTTAAACTATGTGCAAGTTAAAGATTCAACATCATATCTATGTTCTTGGTAGCCTTTTATAAATATATGTTTGAATTTTAGTTTTAAAACATGCTTAAAGAGTTCATTTTTCTTTGAACTCGCAAACCACTTTCATTTCTTGTTTATTTGAAATATAATTCCATATATAAAATTTGTTGTTATGATTTAATCAGTTATGTAGGAGTCTTAAATTTTCATTGATATTTCTTTTTGTTAAATATCTTTTTTAATTCCTCATTTTCAGTGAAAAATTGAAATTAGTTATTTTTTAAATTTTGACTTAATTTAATTTCTCAACTTTAGAATTATGAATTTAGTACTTTCAACCACATTTTATTAAGTTTATTTAACATTTCAAACACATTTCATAATAATATTTGAGTTGTTTATCCTATTTGACACATTTTTCTCCAATGTTAGCTAAGAAATTATCGTGAAATGCATCTAAAACGTCAAATAAATTTAACAAAATTTGGTTAAAAGGATTAAATCCACACAATTCTAAAGTTGAAAAACTACACTGGGTCAAAATTTCAAAGATGAACTAATTTTAATTTTAGACCAAGAAAATATTTAACTTGTTCTAATTAGTTATTAGTATAGAGATAGTAACATCTCATAGTGTGTTATCCAACTCGTTTAAGCGAAATTAGTATAGAGATAGTAACATCTCATAGTGTGTTATCCAACTCGTTTAAACAAATTCGCTTTGTTATATGTTTGATATTTATGAAAAAAATATCCATATTTATTTTATATGTAATATATATATATATATATAATATTTTTTTTTAAATTTTAAATAAAACTATCTAGAAACAAGTCTTTGAAATATAAACTTTTGATAAAAGAATTTAAGGATAATTAAGATTAAATTACTCAATAAAATATTAATATAAATAAATAGTATCTTTTAAAAAGAAATTTAAAGGAGTTGCGGTGAAATATAAATTTTAAAATTTATTATTTTACAAAATTAGTTTAATTTTATAGGTCTAACAAAAAAAAAATTCAAATTTTAAACTAGTGTTTCATGACTATTGTCTCTTTCATTAATATTTTTATTTTGTCACTTGATTTAAAACAAAAAAAAAATAAAAGATCATACATACTATGATGCTCATATCCTTATACCTATCTATAAACAAACAGGTAATTAAATACTCATATTTATTAGTTGTAGATATTCATTAAAGATATTTATTTAGTGTTCTTTACAAATTATATCGATGAATGCATATGAATCTTTTTCTCGTCCCTAACATTGCATTTACATAAAAAAAATATATTATAAAACTTATCAACGGATAACTTTAGAAAAAAAAAATACTTATCCACCAATAACTTTTGATAAAATATCCAAAGAGTCCAAATATTTAAAGTGATAAAATTTTAATTAAGATATAAAAACTTTTGTTAAGTTTATTTATAATATTTTTAGAAAAAATTTTCATTAGTCATTTACTTTAAAATTATATCTCTAACATAATTAAATTAATCATATAATAAACATTTATGAATCTTTAAAAAGTGTTAAATTAGTAATTTGGTCCATATATTTAAGTATAGGAATCGCAACACAATAAGGTGAGATGGTTTTCATTTCCTCATATTGATCTTCAAAGAAAAAATTCATCCACATCCTTGTGTCCATACTCAAAATGTATACATTTTTTGTCTTATCCCCATACTCATTTGATAACGAGCATACTTGTACTCATGTCCATATCCACTTTCTTACTGTTTCAATATTAATTAATTAATTTTTATAAGAAAAATAAAAAATCAAAAACAAAGGAAACATTATATTATCTAATATTCAATATCAAATATTTAAGTTACCTAATAAATTGTGGATACTTAGTAATTTGATGGGGATTAGGTGGGGTATATAAATATAAACATGGTGAATATTTACACACTCTTCCTTGTATCCTATATACCCAAATTCAATCAATCCGAGAATTCTTTGTCAAAACAGGGATGGATTGGTACAATGCCCACAAGGTTAGATTTATTTACCATCTATATTTAGGCTTTTGGTTCATTTTGGTCCTTATATATGTTTTTGACATGTGGTAAATACAAATGATTAATGCCAATTTAATGAAAACACATTGAGTCTCTTTTACGAAAGTAATGACTCAATTGAGTCTTGTTCCTGCAGAGAACAAACAAGATAAGTTAGGCACAAGCGTCATCTTACCCATGTAGTCTGCTATCTCCTCAGTTGGCCTCTTCCCGGTTGGTACATGTCGGCTTGGACCCAGGAGGGGTTACCTGCAGAAGGGACTCTGAAGCTCAAGTAAGTCAAAGCTCTCAGAAGGTCAAATCAGTGATTAATGGAGTAATGAATGTGTTCCTTTAATTATTGGGGTCCACGTGTATTTATAGAGCATTAATCATTTTTGGTTATGTCATGGGTCGGGCCCTGGCTTGGGCTTTAGTTTGGGCTGCAAGTGGGCTTGGGCCCTACCCCAGGCCCTTAGGAGGATCCACTGAACACTAGGGGGGTTTGAATTTTATTAAGTATATTGGAGTAGCCGGCCTAGGCCGACTACTTTTGTTGGCGATTTACGTTTGTCATGTGTCGTCTTGTGCAGGTTGTCCCTCTAGACGTTCAGGTTATCGGTTTAGGTTGGTAAGGCTTAGGCCAACTCAGCCTAGGTTGACTACTTGACTGCTTTGGCATATATGTATCGTTTTATTACTATTTGGTCGAGTTGGCTAGGTGTGATACAAGTCTTTTTTAAGAAAAAAAATTGGTGATTCGATTGAGTAAGAAAACTATAGGAATCAAAACTAGGGATGACACTGCGAGACTGGGCATGTGGTTGAGTATTTTAGCCCACTGGCCCATTTAGGCCCACCCATATACTTCGAAACCCGTGTAGGCCAATGACATGCTAGTTGCATTGGATTGCACTGACTTAAATTCCTAAAATTCAATAGCACCAACACATGTTATGTGTATTTCTTCTTAGCAAATTACTCATTCGTGTTTTTTCTCTAGTCCATCTGAAAAAGGCTTTCTCATTTGCCCAAGGTGACTCCCTCATTCACATCTCTCCTTGTTTTAATCTAAATCAAAATCATTTTTATTTCAATTGACTTGTACTTAAAAATTATAGATTATAAAATTATGAATATTACTTATTTAAGAAATGAGATTATAAAAATTAATATTACTTCTAATTTAATTAAATAAAATAAAGTTATTAAAATTCTTAAGTTAGGTTGCGGGTTGACCTGTAAACCCGCGAGCCAAACATTATGCGGGACAAATCATAAAAATTAACCTGCATTTTTTATATGGATCAATCCATATTGTCCTCTACAATCAAAATGAATTAAACACCTAAGTTAAAAGACCAAATTACTAATTGAACCTTAAAAAAATAAAAATAGTTTTCAAAAGTTACTATCTTTTAAATATATAAAATTCATGTTAGGTAGTTTATGACGACATGTCACCTAAACTAACATCTTAAAATACAACAAACATTTATCATCTCATTAAGAATATTATTAAAAAAGAGACAATAGAAAAAAATGTGGAAACCAAATCAAATATATACACACACAAAAAGTGTAAGGCCCACTTTTTCTGCCCTAATTTAAAAAGGGCTACCCCATGTGAGTTGGGCCTTAGGGCTGGCCCAAAGGGAAAATCAGACCCTAAGTCTGCCCTAATCCTAACTCTCTTACTCACTTTCAGAATCTGCCTCTTTGTTCTAAGAGGTGCAGCCGTCACTCTGCTAGGGTTTTGCTTTCTCGTCTCGGACCAGTTCACTCAAAGTCCGTTTCTACTCAACGTAAGTTGCCCCTCAACTCTTATTCTCCCTTTCTTAGTGTAATCTCGAGTGTTATCAGTTGGAGTTTTCGTAGTGAACCCAATCTTAAGATTTGTTCCATTGTTTCCAGTTCTAAGCCTTTTCCTAGAGCTGTTGTGTTTCGTGGTTGGTGTCGGAGTACTGTGCTAGCTTATTCTAGGTAAGGGAAGCTAGAACCCTTTTCTGTTTCATGTGCTTGTCTGTTGTCTGGTTGGTGTTTCATGATTCTTGAACTGGTATGCTACTGTGAATGCGGGGAAGGGTTGGTAATATTGCATATGCGTAAAATATAACTGATGCAGGTGCGGACAGTGGCGAAGTCTGATAATCTCGCCCAAGCGAGCTTGTCTCGCCTAGGTGAGACTAGCAGAGGTTTCGCCTAGGATTCCTACGTGAGGGGTCGCTTAAGCGAAGAGTCCCCGTTTTGAGCGAGATGCATTCTCTCTTAAGCGAGGAGGGCTCGCCTAAGTGAGACCCCGCATGGAGCCATTGTTCCCACTCCTCGAATTCTCGGTTGAGCGAGAGGAGTCCGCCTGAGCGAGGGAAACCTCTCGCCTGAGCGAGTATCCTCAGATTGAGCAAGAGTTGGGCGAGGATGCACCCTGTACTGTTTTCTTCTATGTTAATTGGGTGAATATCACATGTAAGATTGGGTTATTGTGCTAAAGTATGTTATGAATGTTTATGCATTAGGGATGTGGTTCATGAGTTATGAATTGAGTGATTTTGTATGCATGAGATGGTAACATTGAGATTTATGAGTTTTACATGATGTGAGTATGATATATGTATGAGGTGATTCATGGAATTGAAATGATGAGTTTGGCATGAATTCGACATGAGACACGAAAGGGTTGGTATCAATGTGGCATGATAATGATATAAGACGGAGTTCCATATTCATGGTTCGAGAATAATGAGTTGGTATGGTTTGGCTAGGAATACGAAAGAGGTGAATTATGAGAAACTGTATCTGATGTATATGTATACATGTGTATATGCATGTTGAACTCGTTTGATTGATTAAGAATGGTGGTCCGTGTCAGTGCATAATTCCTTGGAATTTTTAGGTGAGATTCTCAGGGTCGTGCTTCAGTGATCGGGACGTAATCCCATGGCCCCTGTTAGTGGGTGTCCATGGTGGTGCCCCATCTATATAACTAAGTAAGGATTCAAGGTAAGGTTGCATCCCGACACTCTAAGGAGTCAGTTAGTCTCACTTAGAGCGGACTGACTCCTGTGGTGAGAGTAGTAGGAGGCTTGAAATTCATTAAGGGCTAACCTTGTGGTGAGGGAAAATTGATTCATTGTAACACTTGTAACACATAGCTCGGGGGTGAGCAGAGGTATCCACCACAAGTGCAAGCATCCGCTGAATCCGACCAAGTTATATGTATCGGATGAGTCGAGTCGAGTCAAGTCGAGTCGAGTCGAGTCGAGTCTTAGTGTATTGTTTTCAAAAGTCATAACATGCTTGGGTGGTGTATGTATAATTGACTGTGAAAGTATATCTGACTGCATGATAAAACCATTTTCGGCTCTAGCTTACCCTTCTATTATTGTTGCGTGTTCTACTGTGTGGTACTCTCTTTTGCGATGATCATCAACTTGTTGATGTGAGCAGATGCGAGGAACACCCGTGGTCAACAGGAAGGTGATGGTTCCGCTACTTAGCCTTGGGATTGACTTCTGCTTTTGGGCTTTTCTTTAAGGCTATGGCCCATGTACGCTTTGCTCTTTAGTATTCTATTAAATTTCGTTAAGTCCTTGGATTCTTGGTTGTATCTGGCATCATGATGTGCCTTAGTTTCTCCTAGCATTTTTGGATATTGTAAGGAGTAACGTTTATACTCGAGGACCTGTCTCTAAATTTCTATCTGTGTGGCATTTCATTTAAATTAAAGTTATTATTTAAATGGAGTGTTACAAAAAGTACATAGCTCAATTTTTAAATGAGTTTTACTAAAATAATCTTACTCTATCACTAATTTGATTAGCTAAATCTAAACAAAGAAAATAACTAAGTTGAAAAAAGTAAAAGAAAAATGATAATATAAACGAATATGGACCTTTCTTTAACCACGTACATATTATCCATTATCGAAACTTGTAACTAATACGGGACTTAAAGTTTAATTTTGGACTTTTATAACCAATATATTAATACACATTATTCCCTTCCTGAAAAAAAAAAAAAAAAACTAACACCATTGAGGATTTTAAACACAAATTTGGACTTTGTTTCCGTTAAAAAGTTAAATTTTAATTTTAATAGATTTTATTTCTAAATCTTCTTTTGAAACTTCCAACTTAGTTTCTTTACTAAATTTGACAATACATTATTTAAAAATATAAATTAAAAAATTTTGTATTTTAGTTTAATTTAGAATAACTTGTAAACTCTAAGACAGTTAAACCAAACATTGAAGTTTATTTTGAATAAAAAGCAATATATTAATTCAAAATAGGAGAAGATATTTCTACCTACGATTTAGTTTACTTGGTAGGAGACTCATACGGTTCTTGATGTCCCTTTTCTTCTTACTTACCAATTTACACTCTACAATAATACTCGCAAACTAGTGTATTTATAATAATAATACTTCCACTTGTAAGCAATGTGAAAATTTTTCAACCTATTAAACAAATAAGCTCTTTAATCGATGACTAAAAAGAAAGAGTGTTACAGAAAATATTGTCTATTTTAAAATTAAGCTAATAATTTGTTGAGTTGTATTGTTTTTTAATTGGCCAGTTTTCTTTTTTTTAATTAAAATAAAAATTAATTTAAAAAATTTATATTTTGTATAAAATCATTTGAATACACAATATGAATATAAATAAATATATATATATATATATATATATATATATATATATAATATTATAGTATTATAACTTGAATTATTAACTTTGAAATTAAATTGTAATTGTTATTATTGAATTAGTAATTTAATATATAAAAAACAATTATTTTAATTTATTTCATAAAAAAATTATTTAATCAGTTAAAAAAATTTATTAAAAATTTATATATGTTTTAATCTATATATATATTAAAAAATTACAATTCGCATGTCACAACATAGATTGAACCAGCTAATTATAATGAGTTTGTTTATTCCAACTTAAATATTTTCAAGACTTATGATGATATAAGAAACTAAAAGAACCGAGAACATGAAGATCATAGTCTATAATTCACTTTTAGAATATAATAGCAAATTGTATATTCGTTGGGCAAACATTTGTCGTTGGACAAACATTTTTGTGAATTGAACTTGTCGTTGGGTGACTCAGATCGCTAGGCGAATCATGACAAACACGTTTCTAATATTCTATTTTTATTTTCTTAAGTTGGTTATCGGATCTTTATTGTTGGGCCTATCTTTAGAGTCTTATGAAAGTCTATTCATTCACATTTCCAGAACTTTATATTGATTTCGGTCAGTAACGAAATTGTTTCTTTAAGAAAGAGTTCTCTTAGTTCTTGGATTAGAACTTTAGATTCTTATCAAGGATTAACAACTTGTGGTGAATATAGGCATCTTGACTTATCTATCTTTGATTGTGGCGTCTACATTTTGTTTTTTTTATCTAATAGGGATCTCTTTGTGGCGAATTTTCTTTTTTGCTTATCAATATGCTAGATTATGACACATTTCATCTCTATCTTATTTTCGTTCTTTATCCTTTATTTATTATTTATTTTACAAAAAGAAATTAAAAGTAGAAAATATCATTTTATTTCCGGTTAGGATTATATATATATATATTTCTTATTTTTGTGTTCAATTAATATATTTTTTCTATTTTTGTTGAAATAATTCAAGTAAGTTTTTTTTAATTTTAATTAATTTTTTTAAATTGTTTCATTTTAACTTATTTTTGTTATCTGAGTTCGTAGTTTTTTTTTAACATTTTAAAAGTAGCATAGACTCCATGCCAATGCTTCTTTTTGCCAAATAACACGATTTGTGTTGTTTGGTGGGCAACAAGAGGGGACTTACGCAGATAATTTTGTGCCTTAAACTCTTTAGATAGTAGAGAATTTGCAGTTCTTGGTTAGAAATGACATATTAAAGGTTTTGACATAATGAAACCCGGCCCCATCATCTTTTCTTTCCAACATTATTAGCTTCTTACAAACATGGTGAGGAACAAATTTAAATATTGGGGGCTCTCTTGTCTCCCCACCAAAAAGTAGGTATACTCAAATATTTTTATGAACTTCCAATGTTAAGAAGTCTTCTCAGGAATAACAAAGTAAGTCATAGTTTGCGACTTCACCAAAATTTAACAGATTGAATTGGAATTTTTGACCTATTCATTTGTTTTTGACTCCACTCAACCCGCTTAATTTATCAATTTGACATATCAAGACCGAGACAGGTCGACTATTAATCCATTTTTATTTTTATTAAAAATTAAAATAAAAAATAATTTGAAATATTGATTTTTATATTATATTTATTTTAAATTAAAATTGGTGTGGTTATATGTCAATTCATCACCCATCTTTTGATAGGATACGTTACAAATTCCAATTTTTTACTACACCAAATCAATTCGACGTGTCTTATTTTTAATAAATAAAAGACTAAAATCATTATTTCATTTTCATATTTATTAGAATTATTCAATTAAATGTCTAATTTTTATTTGATTCAATTAAGTATTTGTATTTGTAAAATTGATTTAATTAGGTCATTTTCATTAGATTAACATTAACGTTGTGTCTTTATATATACTACATGTCAATTCATACTATTTTCAACTTTTATTTTTATAATTTTATCACGTGTTATGTCATTGTTGTGTCATATGATAGTGGTAGTGTCACATGATCTAGTGTTTTGTACTTAATTTTGTTTCTATATTTGAAATTTTAAGTCAATTGAGTTTCAATTGTTTTTAAAATGGAACAATGTTGTCCCTCTTCAAAATAAGATCACATTAGTAATTAAGCCTAATTACAACTTATATATACATATTAAAATAATTTTCTAAAATTTATATATCAAGTCACTCTACTTAAATATTTAAATTAATCTTACTTTTTACATTTTTAATTTCAATAGAAAAATCCTTATTTTAAACTTATAATTATTTAAAAGTATTAAAATCTAAATGTAAAATGGCACTTGTAATTTTTAAATTTTTAAATTTGTCACATTCAATTTATAAATAAGCTAACAAAGATGTAAAATATATTAAGTTAAAAGATGCAAATGTATTTGTGACATTAAATTTATAAATAAGCTAACAAAGGAAAATACATATTTTATTAAATTATTTCAAATGTTAAAATTTAAAAATTATAAGTGCCATTTTACACTTACACTTTTAATATTTAAAAAAATTATAAGTTTAAACTATGTATTTTTTTTAAATTTAAATTGCAAAATAAAATTAATTTCAATATTTAGATGGGTTATTTGATATATAATTTTTTTTTAAGAAAATTAGCATGTATATATAAGTTGTAGTTAAACTTAATTACTAATTTGGACCAATTTTGTAAATAAAATTTATTTCTCCATTTAAAAATAATTGTGACTCACTTGAATCAAAAATTCAAATATATGGATTAAATTGAATACAAGACACTACCATGTGACATTGACATTGATATGTGACATTGTCATTGTCACTGTCACGTGGCACGATAATGACTTCACACATGTATGGCAAAAAAAGTTTAAAAAATGAAAAAAGAAAGAATAAAAATAAAAATTTAAAATAGTACGAACTGACACATGACATGTAAGAACACGACACTAACACCAATCTAACAAAAAGAACCTAATTGGATCACTTTTACAAATACGAGGATTTAATTGAACAAAATAAAAAGTAGAAACCTAATTAAATAATTCAAACGAGTATGAGGGCCAAATAAAAAAAAAACTTGCATAACTTGTTTGGACACTTCAACTTTGATACTAAGGGATTCTTGTTACTATTTCAAAGAAGATCAAGTTGTTATTTTTTAGGATGTCTATATGCAATGAATAGTTTAGAATAGGTAGATCTTAATAGGATATGAAACTATGTTTTCTTCTTTGTATTAATCGATTAATTCTGGAGATAATCGATTAATCTAGTAAAATTTGAAACATTACTTTTGTCTATGTATTAATAGATTAAGTAACTTATATAATCGACTAATATGGATAGTTCTCTCTTTTTTTATTTGGAAAGGTGTATCCTTTCTCATTTTAAATAATCTCATTTCATATTACAAACTCATGATAAAGTGGGAAAAAGTGTTTTCAGAGATTAAAAATTGCAAAATTCTTTATTCACCCATGAAAAATCAAGATCAAGTATAATTGAAAACTCTCCTACTTGGCATTAAGCAAAATTGTAATATCTTCACAAATAAGGTGACTTCCTTCCTTGTATTTTCTTTGTAATTCTTATTTTGTAATCTTTTCACCTCATTGGTGATTGGTTAGCATAATTGTGTGTAGCTTTGCACTCGTTTGTAAATCTTGAAAGTTTTTCAAGTTCCTTGCATATCTAGAGTGTAGGTTACGTAAGTGAATCTTGTAATCCTAACTCTTGATATTATTAGTGAAAATCTAGCTAAGGTTGCTAGATAACTGGATGTAGACTCATGTAAAATCGAACCATTATTAAAAAAATTTTGTGTTGTGCATTCTTTCTTTGATTTTTTTTTTTATCTTAATGATTGCTAAGGTACCTAAATTGAGCATCATCCATATATCTTAATGATGTAAGCATGAATAGGGAAAGAGGCATGAAGAGAAGGATTTCCAAATCAATCCAACAACCATTGCCCAACTAGCAGAAGGGCACCTAGTGAGCACGAGCACGTTTTTAATCAATGTTTATCTTGTTCTATTTTTAGGGAAACTTATTCTTAAACTTTAAATAGAGGGTTGCCTTTAATTGTAAGACAAATTTGATGAAATTAAGAGTTACTCTACTTCTTTGAGTGTGTTAAATCTCCCTAGTCTTATCTTTGGTGTTCCTACCCAAGTGGCGACAATGATCTTATCTTGAGTTTCAACCTCAAGTGGCGAACCTCCCTTCACTCATCTTGGCATTATCCCCAAGTGGCATGACTTCCTTTATTCGCTCCACTCTTCGATCGATTCGTGTTTCGACTACATCCCATAATCCCAATCCACTAGTGTTTGGTTTAATTTTCATGTTTTCATGTGTTTGTGGTTCTGTTTGTCCATCCCTATTTTTTGTTTGTGCATCCATATCGTTCACATTGCAAGAGTTTTCTCCTAAGTTTCTAGGGTTCATCCCCATTTCTGTCCAAGACGGGCAATTCGACCCTGAAATCCAAAACGAGACCTACATCACTTGTTAATTAATTAAACAAGATTTTGAAAATTTATTTGAAAAATAAAAAGAATCAAATTTTTCAAAAGAATCAAATTTTGCAAAAGAACCAATTCACACCCCTTTTGGGTGAAGATGTTAGTTGTAACCACTTTTAACAGAGATTATAGTTTAAAACATTTTTACTTTTACCATTGGACATTGGATCAACATGAACAAATCAAAACAATTCAACTATTTCATGCATCTTCAAAGAGAGTCAACATGCTTGAGAACAAAGTTTATTTATTGTAGAGTTTTCATAACATAGTATTATTATTTTACGTAATAATATTGTATTACACAAAATAATAATAAAATTACTAGTATAAAACATAATATTATAATCTTAAAAATACTGATTAAATCATATATAATATTTAAAATGAAATATTTATTTTTAGATAACTTTTGGGAAAATGTTTAAAGAGTTTAGATATTTGGACAAATTTTCCCGCTAGCAACATTTTGAAAAGGTTATAAAAGGAATAGAAGAGTAAACTCGAAAAAGAAACACTGACATTAACACTGCTTGTTGAAAGCGACGACTTTGTTGTTTCATCGTTCGGTGCAAAGCTAGGATTCTTGAACGTTTGGATCCTCACGTCTTTGATGTTAGTGTAGGTGGTTTGAGCATTGCCCATATGCATTGGGGGTTCTCTTTGTGTTGTCGATGATGTGGGTGTTGTCTAGTATCATGTGGTTGCATGCTTTGGCAACATCCACCAATATTTAGAGCGTGACTGGTTCGAGGGTAAGTATGTCTTCTTTGAATTTTCATATTCATTGGGGTTGCTTACAACATCATGATCAAGGAAAGCCATCCTTCTCTAAATCTTCTTCAAATGTATGGGCAAAAAAATGTACATTTGCTTAGGTTCTTAATAATACATGTGATATTCCTTTATCATAATTGCATTCTTCTCTCATCAAGGGTGATATGGTTCCTGTGAAAATTGTTGAGGAAGTTTATCTCGTTGGACTGGAGGAGTGTAAAAAGGGAATAAACCTGTTACACATTTAGATCTTTGTAAGAAGTTTAATATGGCTTGGAAACATTTGGATCGATGGAAGGAAATTACTCTTAGCAAGGGTTCTATGAATTTCCTTTTTTCTTCAATAGAGGATATGAGAAGGGTTTTGGCTGTTGAAGTTTGGAATTTGCCTCCTGGAATCCTTCATGTTTTTGCTTGTGTTAGTGAAAAACGACAAGTGCACCGATCATACGTAACAAGTAATAAATATTGTTCTCTCCACAAGAACTATAACACATGATAACTTTTGTAATTCACAACTAAAATAGACAACCAAGCTCGCAAAAATACAAAGAAACTATTTTGTATTTTTATCAAGTAGTTGGTGTGCAACAAAAAATTTAACAGAGTATTTAAAATTTTCAAGACTAGATTTCATCCACTTCATTCTCGTGCATACACGATCATCTCAATTCCATATTCAAGTCAAAATTAACTCACAAGATTACTTAAATCCTATTCTTAGTGACTTTGAACCTATGATAACTCATCAAAGTTCAATCCCTTGGATCATTAACTAGTAATCATGCATTAAGTTCAAGAGTCTTAAGATTACTAATGAATCATGTTCTATCCCTATATACAAGCTCCATTGGGTAATTAATTTTAGTTTTAGGTTCAAAAAACATTTTCCAATACCTCAAGAACCAAGTATCAAAAAATGATTGGCCAAACCAAAGCAAGCATGAAGCATATAAATCAAATACTTGCATTGAAATGGAAAAACATATGTATTAACATCACAAAATACACAAATTCAGTTTATTACATCAATCTAAACAATAGGGTTAGCTTTAGCTCTCCATGGTTTAGAACCTAGGGTTTACAAATAGAAGAGATAGTGAATAAATTGGAACCAAAGAGAAGAGGAAAACCTTTTTTTTCAAGACAATAAGTTGTTACTCCAAGCTCCATTTGCGCTCCCTATTCGCATCCACATCTCCCATTCATAGATCCTCTCCCTCATCAACCCCAAAAGGAAGAAGACACCATAGATGAAGATTGAAACCCCGAGAAGGAAATGAGAGAGCTTCCTAGCACCCCAAATAGCCTCCAAGGGCCTCTCATGGTCGCTTAATTTGGAGAGTAAGTGTGGGAGGAAGAGAATGCTCAAAAACCTTAAGGAAAACATGAATAAATAATCAATTTTGACATGTGAGCGACACCACCGCTTAGTGCCATCTCAATATCGCTGAGCGCCATCAATTAAAATGCGAAAGAGGTTTTTTGTCAAACCACTGCTCAACCCCATTTTCATTGCTCAATGCTAGTTGTTTCGCATTAACTAGTGCTTAGCGCCATTTCCACTACTTAGCTCAAGTTCTTCAACACTAATTGGATCTTAACGCCATTTTTCCATCGTTGAGCGCTACCTGTGTAGGGGTTGGTGGCGCTCAACCCCACAATGTGGCACTTAGTCCCAGGTAGTTTGACAACACTTTGTATTTGCTTCAAATTGATTTTTTTTCTTGTCCAAAACGTACTCCCTTGATTTTTTACGTGTTTTCATCCACTAGAATTGCTCCCTATTCGTTTGTTTTACACACTTAAACAAATAGATTACACGTAAAACAAGCATTAAACAACTAAAATAGAAAACAATACAAAACATAGTAAACTTGAGGATAAAACAAGATAAAAGTTAGGAAAAAGTTGATTTATTCATGACACAAAAAAATAGGTAAAAAAAGAAATTATTTGCTTGGACTAAAGATTTTGTCTCAACTTCTATGAAACTCATAAAAATTCAATTTTGGGTGTGCATACATGGTCTTCCTTTGGAGTACTGGCAATCGAAGGCAATTTTCTCAATTGCACGTGGCATTGACACACCTTTATCTTTAGATGACTACACCAACCATAAGTATAAAGGTTTCTTTCCATGTGTCTTGGTTGATATTGATTTGTTATCTAATTTGCCTAATCAAATTTTAGTGGAAAGACCAAGATTTGCGTTTAATGTTGATGTGGAATATGAGAAATTATCTATATTTTGTTCAAATTGTAAAATGATTGGTCATGATCTATCTAATTGTAAACAGTTACAATAGGGTGCCAATGTTATTTATGTTAGGGAGAAAATTGTTGGTGCAAAAATACAACAACATTATCATCATAAGATGGTTGGTGTTTAGGATGGGACTAAGGTTTTTTTAGGTCTGGTCTTAAAGTTTGTGGAGCCTATGGTGGCGCTAGTGGTGGAGCTGGTTACATAGGATGTCAATGTTATTTTTGTTGGGGAGAAAATTGTTAGTGCAAAAATACAACAACATTATCGTCCTAAGGTGGTTGGTGCTTAGGATGAGACTAAGGTTTCTTTAGGTTCGGTCTTAAAGTTTGTGGAGCCTGTGCTGGCGCCAATGGTGTAGTTTGTGGTTCTTGTGGTGGAGTCTGTGATGGAGCTTGTGGTGGGGCCTATGGTCTTATAGCGGAGCCTGTGGATTCTGTGATGAATCCTACTACTCAATCAAAACTTGAGTCAATGGTAGTTCATGATAATATTTGTGTTGTGAATGGATATTTTCTTGTTAAGAATTTAGATGTTTCTACCAGTGGTATGTCAGTAGAGTCTAATTCCTTGATTGATATGCTTTATTTGAAGGATGCCACTACTATAAATAGTTTACAGGGTTTACAACATCTTGATTCACCTTATTGTAGTTCTATGACAGTTCCCAATTCTTTTACCTCTAAAAAGCAATAAGGAGTTTTAAAGTTTTTTTTTTTTTAATATGAGAGAGTTAACCGATGATAAATGCTGTGATATGCTGATGAATTTGATTATTAAGTTGTTTGGTGTTCCATTGGTTTACAAGGTATTTGCTTAGTTTGTTTTTTATTTTACCTATTATACAATGTAAATTTATCATGGGTTTTATATGGTTTTCCCATATTTTTTTGTTTTTTTTTTTTTTTTTCTTTTCATAAAATATTCATGTAATAATGATAATAATTTCTGACATGAGTCAATTTAAAAATATCTAGAGAAATAAAAATTTAATTAAATGACTTTTAAACTAATTATATTTTTGCAAATTGTAAAAAAGAAAAAACATTTACAACCTTTTTGTAGGTGAAAATAAAACTCATCGGAAAGTGACACTAAATACGACCAACAAAGTTTTAGAAAGAAACTAATTGTTTTCTACTAATAATGATTAGAATAATAAATACAATAATGTAACAAAAAACTATGTTTTGTGAAAATAAAAATATTTTTCCATTATCTTGCATGGAAATCTGATTATGTTTTAACGTGTCAAAAAAGAGTAGAAATGAAAAAAATAAAAATATTCTCAATATCTATGAAATGAATGTATTTTAATTTTTTTCTAATAAAATTGAGTTTTCTCCTTAAAATTATTTCAGTTATTAAAAAATGATAGCTTTCTGGGTCTTTTACAAGTTGCAGGTGGGGTTAAGAAAATAGAGGATGCCAAATAGCATTTCCTCATTGTTAAAGTAGGTCGAAGCCTGTGTCTCATTCTATTGGACCTTGCCTGGCCCAAATAAAGTTCTTTAAAATATGCTTACACAAAAATGCGTTCAAAGATTAGGTAGCAATTAGTAATTAACAATTAACAATTAGCAATTAATGTTGACATTAGCATAGGGGAATAAGGTTTGAGTGGATCCCTATGCAAATGAAAATATTGCGAAGGAAGAATAAACATTCTAATCCAAATTAAAAATTATTCAAGTTTACGTAAGGTAAAATTATTACAAAGAAGATAAAATTCAGTTGAGACTTTGCACATCAGTTCTCATATCAAAATATGACAAGTTCAATATGATCTACAACTCAGTACTTACTTTTCTTTTAAAGGCTTCTACAAATTCAACTCATAGCATATTGCTTTTTGGACCCAAAGTTCACTATATTGTCGTTTAGTGATCACGATAAGAATTATATACAATATGACATCCTAGTTTCGCTTATTACGTGATTGAGTTAATAGTGAGATTGCGTTCTAAAGCCACTTTATGTGAAACTTTATCATCATTATTACTAATACTAACATCATATGATTAAAATGAATTAATTTATTAAATATTCAAAATTAAAAAAAAAAAAAAAAACAAACTGAGAAAAAAAAACAAAA
>Ga0209589_1002874_pt1 | contig 30049 bp, 20 predicted proteins | sample CowpeawhiteBW_FD_187525 | JGI IMG/M metagenome (GOLD analysis project Ga0209589, IMG submission 187525) | Root nodule microbial communities of legume samples collected from California USA - Cow pea white BW (SPAdes) (version 2) | ecosystem: Host-associated > Plants > Roots > Nodule | place: USA...
GCACAACCTTGCCTACCACAAACCACTTTCTCCAAGCTTCAAACCAAGCCAAAAGCTTCAAGAATTGATCCAAGATCAATCTTCAATAGCTGCAACACCTATGATCACGAAGGAGAGAGTTTCCACAAGTTTCCAAAACCAAATCACGCTTTAAAATGATCAACCGACCTCTCTTTCGAAAATCACAGCTTTTATAGTCTAACTGTTACGAAATTCAACAAATTGATTTTCAAATCAATCGGTTGATTTCACTTGACTTAAGTGAAATCAGTCGATTAAAAGCTAAATCAACTAATTGAATTTGTTGCAATTTAAGACTACTGCAGCCAACCTTTTAACCTGTTAAAAATCCATTCAACAGATTAAAAGAGACATTTTAACCTGTTGAAAAACCATTCAACAGATTAAAAACACACTAAAGACCGAACTACATCTAATTAATGCTTTAAGGTCTACAACATGAATTACAAACAACAAATACACTTTCTTAATGATGTAACTACATAGAGAGCACGCACTCCAGCCTTGATCACCATGGATATCATCAAATCTCCTTTCCTTCATCAATGTAGGCTTCATTCCAGTGGTTATGGCTTCAAGATAGTTCAAAAGAGCTTCATTTAATCTTCATCAAATCTTCAAGAAGCAAACCACATTGGCTTCTCATGTCAACAAAAGCCAGTTGAAGCCATCTTCTTCCACACCCTAAAACAAAAACCCTTTGTTTGCTCTTGTCACAACAATATACCTGAAATATATGATTTTATTAATGTCTCCACATTTATCCCTGATTATAGGAGAAATTACCACTTTGAAAGCTTAACATAGACATTTATCCTTGATTATAAGATAGAGAAATGCAGCTGATGCAATTGAAAGTCACAAGTACACATGTCCCATCTAAGATTTAATGCAGATAAAGCTTTTATCATGTTTTTATTTTTATTGTAAACATCGTTGAAAGTTGGACTTATTTGGGTTCTTAGTGAATTTGAGTAGTTGGTTTTTTTAATCATTGTTGGAGGATTTTTAAACTTCTTTACCTTGTTATTTTTGCAGTTTATTTTCTATTTAGTACCATTACTGTCTTTTGCTTAGTTTAGCATTCATTTGTATGTTTACAAATTAAAGTTACTTTTAAACTAGAGTAGCTCACAAAATCTATTACTTTGTCGGAACGCATGCCTAAGACGCCTTTCATACACGACAATGCAAAATTTGTAATTAGCATGAAAATAGACAAAACAGAACTCTTAATGGTCACATTTTTCAGTTGTGACACTTGTCATAGTTATACTTAAATCCAAAATACATGAACAAGCCTACATCTATTCAGAACTAGAGTTGTCAAGCTCATTTCCATGGTCATCTTCACTTTCTTTCTCTTCACTTTCTTCCTCTTCAATGCATTCTTCCCATTCATTTGTTTCTTCATCGATGTGACCTTCAAATGATGATACAATGGTGGGGTCCACTTCTTCTAAACCAGCTTCTACGTCTTGCAATCCTAAAACTTCTTCAAGTTCAATGATCTCATTAACATGTGAAACTTCCTCCACTTGGTATGGGAGTTCAGCTTCTACATTAGAAGAATCTATATGACCTTTAGGCTTAGTCGTTATTGCAACACACCAACCACGTCTGTCTCTACGTGATTATATGACCTCTAGGCTTGGTCGTTATTGCAACACACCAACCACGTCTGTCTCTACGTGATGTTGGATATGGTACATAATAAACTTGTTGTACATTATGTGCAATGATAAAAGGATCAAATAGCACATATCTTTTATCCATGTGAATATCCACAATACCATATTTCGAATCCACTCTTGTACCTTTTTTTTATGGATCAAACCAATCATAATAAAATAATACAACTTTCTTTTTAGAGGTTGAAGAATTGTACTCCAACTCATACATGTGTTTAATCACATCATAGAAATCATCTTCACTTCCTTATATAAGACCCTTTACATGAACCCCGCTATTTATCGTTCTCTTGCCTTGGCTCCATGCATGAGTATGGAATTTGTATCCATTCACAAAGAAGTTGTGCCATTCTTTCACACCCCTTAAAGGGCCAAGTGATAAATCTCTGGGATGTTGGTTCCTCACACTTAAAGGATCTTTTTGAACCTACAAACATGTAATTTGTGAACCTATTGAATGAGTTATTAAAGAACCCATATAAAACTAACTAAAAAGAATTTAATAATACATACTTGTTCCTTGAACCACAAAGGGAATTTTGCGTGTATATGAGTTGAATCATTTGACTTAGAAATTTGATTGGATTGTAAGAAGGAGTTGTCCATACGTATGATGAATTTGGGTCAACGACAATTTAATAAAATCAAAAAAGTATTTTGAATAAAATTAACATTTGGGTGGCTTACTCAAGGTAAGGTTGAACTTCATTGCAATTGATCAATACATGAACATGTGCTGAGGTCAATTCTTCACTAGTTAACCAATGGGTTGACTCCCTCCCAGAGTGACAACCCGGTTGGTTAAATACCTCTAAGGTTGTCAGAAGCGTTTCACTTTCAATTTCAACTTCATTTATACTGCTTTGTGGTCTTAACATAAAGTTGTTAAAATAATGGGGATAAAAAAATGAGTTGTCTCCCTATATAAATACGACGCGAAAATAGATGCTTCAACCCTAGCTTTATTCTTAACTGATCGTTTAGCATATCCCATGAACCTATAATTACAAAAGTGGTATTAAAGGATTGAAAATTATAAGTCACAAAATTGATTACTAAGAGCTCGTATGGGCTACCTTTCAAATGGGTACATCCATCTATATTGGACTGGTCTACCAAGTCTTGCCTCATATGCTAAATGGATAGGGAGATGTTCCATAGAATCAAAGAATGATGATGGAAATATTCTTTCCAACTTGCACATAATGATTGGAACGTTTTCTTCCATCCTATTAAGGCCATCCTCCTTCAATGTTGTACAACACAAATCTCTAAAAAAAAGACTTATCTCGGTAATGGGGTTTAGAACATGAGTTGGTAAAGAACTAAATGCTATAGGAAGTAAGCATTCCATGAGTACATGACAATCATGGCTTTTCATCTATTTCACCTTTCTTGTGTTGATAACAGCACACCTTGACAAGTTGGAAGAATATCTATCTGGCATCCTAAGATCTTTTAGCCAATGACACACATGTTTAATTTGCCCTGCTGAAAGTGTATAATTTGCTTTTGGCTTGATCATCTTTCCATTAGTATGAGACTTCAACTCCAACTCTTTTCGCCTAGAATACAAAATTAAAATCCATTCAGGCCTTCTCATTGTCTTTTGTCTTTCCACTTACATTCATCACTGTATTAAAGATGTTTTCAAATAAATGTTTACCACTTTCAATTACTTTAGAATAACCCTTGACTCTATTCCAAACATCTGTAGGTGTTAGCTTAGGTGGTGGAACATCCATGTCAACTTCACCCTTCTTGAATACATTCTTATTCCTCCTAAATGCATGATCTTTTGGTAAAAACCTATGATGGGAGTCAAACCATGTATTTTCCCCTATGATATAATCTAAAAGCCTTTGTGTGCTCTATGCAGTGTGGGCATGTCAATTTACCATGAGTTCCTCAACCAGACAACAAACCATATGCAGGAAAATCATTAATTGTCCACATTAACATGGCCCTCATAATAAAGTTTTGTTTCTTTGAAATATCGTAAGTTAGGACACCAGTCCACAACTTTTTCAAGGCATCCATCAAAGGCTTTAAAAACACATCAATACCAACCTTTGGGTTGAATTGCCCCAGAATGAGACAAGTCAAAAACATGTAGGTTTGGACATGCATATTTCTAGAGGAAGATTGTATAGGGTCACAATTATTGGCCAACATATGGTATATTTGATGCTTGAACATAAGGATTAAAACCATCAAAGCATAAACCGAGTCGTACATTGTGTGCCTTAGTTGAAAAATTGGGATATGCTCTATCAAACTTTTTCCAAGGCTCCCCATCACATGGATGATGCAAAACACCATTTGTGCTCTTCTTCTTATAATGCCATATCATTCTGTAATTTGTGTTGAGGCATACATTCTTTGTAACCTTGGAATTAGTGGCAAATAGGACATCAACTTTGTGTCGATATCTTGGTGTTTGACAAAATTTGCATTCTAACAATGCACCATCATTCTTTTTGTATTGATTATCATAAAAGATCGTGCAAGCCTCCATGCAACAATTAATCTTCTTGCTATCTAATCCCAACTTTAACACTAACTTTTTTGCATCATAGTAACTTTTAGGCAAACATGTTTTTATAGGTGTTGCATCCAAAAGCGTGTTTGAAATAAACTCTAAGCATTTGTCAGGAACATTCCAATTGGACTTGCAAGCTAATAGCCTGACACACATTGATAATTTGGAGTCTGATGCCCCTTCATACAATGACATATTTGCATCCAACAAAAGGTTATAAAACCTTTGAGTTTCTTCATTTGGAGCCTCATTCATGTTATATGAATTTAGTAGTTTGAATGGCTCTTCATGCCTAAGAGCATCATGCACTATATCTTCATCGACATAATTGAAATGACCCATGCAATTATCATCATTATTAAAATGACCTTCTTGAATTTGTTCACCATGATCCGTCCAAATCCAATAATTAGGCTTGAATCCATGTTTGTAGAGGTGAACCTTCATAACTCTTTCCTCCAAAATCTTTGTACAATCGCACTTACTACATGGACATTGAACTCCCCCATCATTGTGATAACGGTCTTGTTCACAAGCTTGGGTTATAAACTCTACAACTCCCAATACAAAAGACTCTTTCAAAGCACCTCTTCCTCTATGACACCTATCATACATTCATCCATGATTTGATGGAAATTGATTCATGTTCTGTACATATACCAATTAACGAAAAATTAGGAAGTAATTATTACAAGGCTCTATGCATAGAGTAAGATACAATAGGTAGATTTTAACCTATTGAACAATAAATATTTACCTTTAAATATTTCATAGTTACAACTGCAACTATCTTATAAGGACAAATGTCATCCTCAAAGCCTGCTATAAGGCTACATACTAATAGGCCTAATCAGGCTTAATCTAAATAGGACTAGAAAAAGACTATTGCATAACAAAACTTTTTATACAAATTTAAAAGATTTCATTTTCTCAAAAGTTGGGAGAGGGGACAACAATCCTTGTTGTCAAAATTGATTCACTGTTTTGGACTAGTGTTGTCCAGTTTTATTGTCAAAAATGATTCTTAGAGTATTTTAGTACATTTTCTGCTAATGTTGACTGTTTTTAGTTTAATTTGTTGCATCTGTTCTCAAATTTTTATTTTACTTATGGCATTTTTTTAGTTTTACTTTAGAGAATTATTAACTCATGTTGAATCTAACGCAAAAGAATAAATTTGGCATCATGCAAATTATTTATTTCACTAAGAAATTATTCTGCAGGTAACAACAGATTAAGGCCAAAACACCAAACGCTACAGTCAAATCCCATCTTATGTTTACCACATACATACAAACATGTGGTTACCCAAATAAAGCATCACAATTTGTAAAGCTAAAGTTTTTTTTTACCACAACAGAATCATTATTTATTCTTTACTATACACCACTAAACATACCAATTATTTGTGGCAACTTTATTAACTTTAAACATAAGAAAAGTATAAAAGATCACATTTAAATTAACATATCTAATTAAAAAGACTTAAGTAGTGAGGGACTTAATAAAATACGGATATATACCTCCAAAGGAATCAAAGTGCTCAAAGTTTGAGTTGATGTAGCAAGTCCACTTATAACACCTAAGACAACTAATCATGTTTAATGGTCCCTTTTAACATACTAAAAATAGTAAGAAACTGATCCAAACAAGTGTTAAATGATAAAAGAAAGCTGAAAATCAATTCAAAAGTAGAAAATGTAATTTAAACTCAAACAACAAAGGAAACAAAATATGACTATTAAAACCTGGAAATAATGTACTAGAAGGACAAAATTGTGATCTAAACTCAAAATAATAATTGAAATCCTATACTAAATCTGTGAAGGTTTCCTGAAAATAGCAAAGACACTAAAAATGATACTAATTAACTTCACAAATTGAAAACATGTGATGGAAGTTTAAATCAAACCTAGACTCAAACACCTGCAAAACAAAATTTACTACCAAAATAATTGAAACTATTATGTTAGCAACATTAATAAACTCTAGTAAGTAAGATCTAAAATGTTAAAAAAAATATATATATTAGCAGAATCAAGTTAGTAAAAATTTTACATTATTAGGTACTAAAATGAAAACCAAATGAAAGAAAGTTATGCAAAACAGCAACTAATGTATCTACTATAACTGACTAATCTCAAAACCTTTTACTGAAATTGAACCTGAAAAGCTAAAGAAAGAGAAATTAAATTGATGTGTTTGCAACCCAAATATACAAAGGAAAGAACTATAACAAAAACCAATGGTTGTCTCATCAATTAAAGTATTCCAAGCATTCAAAATTGAAATTTGCGGCTACAAAGTGAACAAAAGGAGAAAGAAAAGCAAAAGAAAACATGCATCCAACCGTGACACCTCCCACAAACTAAGTTTGACTAATCAATCAAGCCAAAGGAAACATTACTTTGATAGGGTCTACATTCAACCATAACGTATGAAACCCAATTGCCATGTGAAAGAAGATTTGAATCTATATTGATGAACAAAACATAATATCCTACAAATCATGTAAAGTTGCTACAAGGAAAAGAAAGAGTAAATGCAAGCTTTAACCAACCCAACTTCAACCACATCCCATCCAAGCATTTAAAGTGAATAAAGAAAACTAGCCAAAAGTGATAAGCGAGAAAGTTTTCCACCCCGAACATGACGCAAATTTCAGCAAGAGAAAAGAAAGAGAAAAAGAACCAAAACTTTTAAGTGTGGTCTTCACACAATATCAAAAGATGAAGAACTTTGCATGTGGTAAAAGACAAATTCATAAAGTGACCCACACTCCCCCTAAACGGAGTGGTTGTGACCTTTCTTTCAAGCCACAAGGGTTTGGTGTAGAAAGAGAAAAAAGAAAGATAGATATGACCTTAAACTAGCTAAATGCTGCAGCAAGCAAATTAGGAACCACTTCCCATTATGACTACGAAGTTATAACAAAATGAGGAAAAACTTGGTTACTCTTCACTGCACCACGCCGTGAAAAAGAATAAATGCACCATAAATGTATACCCTTGTATACAAACTTTACAACCTACTTTAAGAGAAACCAAAAATACATGTGGTTTGCACCTCCCCAAAGGCTTGAAAAACGTAAACTTACTATCATGCGTTGTGAAAGGAAACTAAAAGAAATCAGCGTTGCTGCAACAAATGAAGGTTAGAACAACTAATCATCCTAGCTAACTTTAACTAACTAAGAACAATTACCTAAAACAGAACTTGTGACAATACCTAATCTAGAAGACATATCCAAATGCAAAATCAGGACTAAAACCAGAACCTATTATTCTAAACAAGTTTAAAATAACATAAGAAAGATAAGAAAATTGATAGAAATGAAAAAAAAAAGAACTCAAAAATTTTCTTCTTAAACTTGGAAGACTACACTAAAACAAGACAAAATTGAATTTTACTACTTCAAAATTAAGGCTATAACTACAATTAGTACTAACACCTTTTAATAGCATGAAAGCAATCAGAAAAAGTAAAGAATCAAGCCAAATAGAGAGGAAATCAGTGTTAGAAAAGCACAAATTCATATAGCACTGATATATCATTCTCCATCACACCAAAACACGTAAAATCATGAAACAAAATGAAAACTCATCCAATAAAAACCACAGATCATGGGAGACCCATTTTACATTTCTTAAATTTAGTGAAATCCAAAATTAAAGCAAAATAAAAAATGATTTTTCATCTACCCGAAACACAAATCGATCGAGTTTAGGTTAAAATGGGTTGCTTACCCTAACCTTCGAAAACCATGTCATAGGTGAGAAGACATAGTGGTGGTCGCGAGATGGATGCTTTGTGTGTGAACACAGAATATAGGTAAGAATGCTTTCTGAATTTGTAATCTCAAGTCTGTGTTATTTATTTCAGAGGATTACAGTATTTAAATAGTTTTGCAGAAGATAAAATAAAAAAAAAAACTGCTTCCCCACTCTGCCGCAACTCATGGGAAGCTTTTCTGAAAAATCGGGTAGCTAATATATAGCTCCCTCAATCCCTAAAGAATCGGTCAGCATAAGACCATTTATTTAAAATAAAATAACTCACAAACGTAAATATGCAAATAAACATAAATCCACTAACAATCCCTCCCTTAAACTAAAGCTTTAAGCTTTTAAGCTTTAGTTTATTTCTTATGCTTCAATCATGCCCAACATACTTCTGATCTTCACAAATTGCTCCAGCTTGAGTGGCTTAGTCATTATGTCAGCTATTTGATTTTGGGTGCTGCAGTGGCTCAACTTGATTTTTCCTTCTCTGACAAGATCTCTTAAGAAATGAAATCTAACATCAATATGTTTGCTTCTGCCATGAAATACTGGATTTTCAGATAACTTAATAGCTGAATTACTGTCACACAGAATTAGAATGAGTTTCTGTTCTTTAAAACCAATGGTCTCCAAAATTCTCATGATCCAGATGCATTGACATGCACATGAAGTTGCAGCTATGTATTCTGACTCTGTAGTAGATAACGTCACTATTGGCTGCTTTTTGGATGACCATGAAACTGCACCCGTTCCTAAGGAGAATACGAATCCTGATGTGCTCTTCCTATCGTCTATATCACCTGCATAATCACTATCTGTATAAGCCACTAGTTTTATATCTTCTCCTTTCTTATAGAATATTCCAAGCTTAGTAGTTCCCTTTAGATATCGTAGGATTCGTTTGATAGTATTCCAATGAGTCTCTGAAGGATTAGCCATGAATCTGCTAATTAGACTGACCGCATACATCAAATCAGGTCTGGTTGCAGTCAGATACATAAGACTTCCAACTGCTTGTTTGAAGAGCGTGGCATTTGCCTTAGTTTCTGTATCCATTTTGGATAACTTGGTTCCTGGAACTATTGGATTCTTTACTGCATTGCACTCCATCATATTAAATCGAGCCAATACTTCCTAGGCATATTTTCGTTGACATATGAAGATACCATGTGTACTCTGCAAAACTTCAATTCCCAGAAAATACCTCATCTTCCCCAAGTCAGTCATGTCAAACATCGACATCATAGAATTCTTAAACTCATTACACATGCCTCTATCATTGCCAGTGTAAATTAAATCATCCACATATAGACTTACAATAAGAATTTTACCTTCCTTTGCTGACTTTGTGAACAGAGTATGTTCGCAAAAACATCTTTCAAAGCCATTATGTAAGAAGTATGCTTCTATTTTGTTGTACCATGCTCTGGATGCTTGTTTAAGCCCATAAAGTGCCTTCTTTAATTTGTACACCTTTTCTTCCTGTCCCTTTTCTATGAATCCAGCTGGTTGTTGAACATATATCTCCTCCTTTAGTTCTCCATGGAGGAATGCGCTTTTCACATCAAGTTGAAAAATAAGCCAGCTATTTTGTGCAGCCATAGATAGAATTATGCGAATAGTGTCTAATTTGGCAACTAGTGCAAACACTTATGTGTAATCCACTCCATAGTGTTGTGCATAGCCTTTTGCAACTAACCTTGCTTTAAATTTGTCAACCTCACCGTTCTCCTTGAGCTTGGTTTTGTAAATCCACTTCACTCCAATTGGCTTCACTTCTTTGGGAGCATGAGTTAATTCCCAAGTTTGGTTTTTCTCTATAGCCTCCATCTCTTTCACCATTGCTTCTCGCCACTTCTTGCTCTTAACAGCCTCTTCAAAGGTTACTGGATCAGTTTCTGCTACTAGCATAGCATTAGTATTGATGTCATCATATATGCTTTCCCCTTCTTCATAGTCTGCCATCCATACAGGTTTTCTTCTATTTCTTCTCGCCCTCCCTTCAGTTGGGATCTCACATGTTTGAGTGTGAGGTTCGTTTCTCATAGTTGCTCCTACAGTTTTTGGTTCTGGCAGCTGCTCCTCGTTGTCGGATTCAGATTGTGTATCAATGTCATCTTCTCTTTCAGCAATTTCTTGCTGTTTTTCTGCTCCACTCTACTCCCACCTCCAACTTTTATTTTCTTCAAATATAACATCCTTGCTGATTATTATTTTCTTGTTGACTGGATCAAAGAGTCTGTATGCCTTGGATTCATCACTGACTCCAAACAGAACACATGGTTTGCTTTTGTCATCAAGTTTAACCCGCTGCTGATCTGGTGTGTGGACATGAGCTAGACACCCGAACACATGAAAATAATCAACAGATGGTTTTATTCCACTCCATGCTTCCTCTGGGGTCTTATCCTGGATGGCTGATGTAGGGCTTCTATTCAGAATGTGTGCACACCATTTTGTTGCTTCTGGCCAAAAGATTTTTGGAACCTGTCTTCCAATTAGCATAGAACGAACCATATTCATGATGGTTCTATTCTTTCTCTCAGCAACTTCGTTCTGCTGCGGAGTATAGGCAGCAGTCAATTGCCTTCTTATTCCGTGCTTTCTGCAGAAATCGTCAAATTCTTTTGAAGAAAATTCTCCTCCTCTATCTGTTCTTAAACAGATAATACTTTCTCCAACTTCATTTTCAACTAATGCTTTGAAGCTTTTGAACAAAGAAAATGTTTCAGACTTCTCACTTAAGAAATATATCCAAGTTTTTCTTGATAAATCATCAATAAAACTTAGAAAATATCTCTTATTGCTGCTTGATGTTGGTTTGATTGGCCCGCATAAATCTGCATGAATTAGCTACAGTTTTTTTGATGCTCTCCATACTCCTTTCTTGGACATAGTGTTCCTGTGTTGTTTTCCTGCCAGACATTGTGTGCAAATATTTTTGGGGACTGTAATTCGAGGCAAACCTGTCACCATTTGTTTAGAGGCAAGGGTGTTTAAGCCATCATAGCTTAGGTGTCCGAGCCTGTTGTGCCACAATTGAGAGTTGTTTTCTGCATTCATCTGGAGACACGTATCTATTCCCATGGCTGCTGTCAGCACAAACATCCTGCTAGCATTCATTTGAACTTCACATATTTCTCCTTTCTCAGGGTGTGTAATAGTGCAAGTATTGTTCTGAATTTTAATACTCAGCCCTTTTTCCTGAAGTTGTCCTATACTCAATAGGTTATTTTTCAGTTTAGGAACATAGTACACATGTGTGACAATATGCATCAATCCATTCACCTTCATCCGAATACTTCCTTTCCCCATTACAGCTATATGGGTATCATTTCCCAGCTTTACTTTGCCTCTAAAATTCTCATCTAATTCTGAAAACCACCCCTTGTTGCCACTCATGTGGTTGCTGCACCCTGAGTCTAAGAACCACTCATTCTTCTTTACTTCTTTGCTTTCTGCGATAGCCATTAGTAAAATTTCTTCCTCGTGTTCTTCCTCCATTTCTGCATAATTTGCTTTCTTCTCCCACATAGGACATTCATATTGAAAATGTCCAAGTTTATGACATTTGAAACATTCAACTTCATTCTTGTTGAATGTTTGCCTCCCCCTTCCTCTACCTCGGAAGGCTCCTCTTGCTCTCCCTCTTCCTCTTCCTCTTCCATCAAACACAGTTTGCATAACCTGCTTGACTTCCACTGAGTGTGTCATTCTCTGCTCATGAATTAATAGACTACTTTGCAATTCATCTATAGTCATGGTGTCCAAGTTATTGGATTCTTCAATTGAGCATACTACGTAGTTGAATTTTGTTGTCATAGACCGTAAAATTTTAGCGGTTATGACACTTTCTTGCATATTCTCTCCTACTGCTTTCATACTTTTGGCTATCTTTAAAGTGCGGCCAAAGTAGGAATTTACTGTTTCGTTCTCCTTCATTTGCAGTGTCTCAAATTCCTTGCGTAAGGCTTGCAATTGCGCACGTTTCACCCTTGTGGACCCTTGAAATTTCTGTTTCATGGAATCCCATATATTTTTGGACGTTTCATCATTTAGAATTGTATCCAAAATTTCTCTATCAATTGCTTGATAGAGATAATTTTTCACCTTCAAATCTTTGAGTTTTTGTTCTTCCAGCCGTTGGAGTTCTGCTTCTGATGCTCTTGCCTTGTCTGGGACAACATCAATACCGTGTTCCACCAAACTCCAATACTCCTTAGAGCGCAGGAAATTCTCCATTAATTTTGCCCAATGGTCATAGTGACCATCAAACTTTGGAATGGCGGGTTGAACGTATTTGCTTGGTTCAGCCATTTCAGGTATACCCAAAACTCACAGTGTATCACTCTTCCCAACCCCAATTCAGAAAGCAGAACTCTCTAGTGTTTCTCTCTCTCCCTCTCATGATCTCTCACGGTAGCTTTCTTGGTTCAGGCCCCTGTGAAGGAGCTCTGATACCAAATTGTGAACACAGAATATAGGTAAGAATGCTTTCTGAATTTGTAATCTCAAGTCTGTGTTGTTTATTTCAGAGGATTACAGTATTTAAATAGTTTTGCAGAAGATAAAATAAAAAAACTGCTTCCCCACTCTGCCGCAACTCATGGGAAGCTTTTCTGAAAAATCGGGTAGCTAATATATAGCTCCCTCAATCCCTAAAGAATCGGTCAGCATAAGACCGTTTATTTAAATAAAATAACTCACAAACGTAAATATGCAAATAAACATAAATCCACTAACAGGTTGGAGATTGATGGAAGAACGAGAGATGTTGTGGTTGAATGAAGAAATCGAAGTTGCAGGTAGTGGCGTGTATCGGTTCGGTGGTGGTGAGAGAGATTGAGGGTGAGGTGGTGGAATGGTGCGTGATTGGGTGATGAAGGTTGTAGTGTCTGGATTCTATTTCTTTGTATCTTCCTTTTTTCAGATGCAGATGCAAGGTATAGGGGATTATACAATCCAGTGGCGGAGGTGAAAATGGAGCTGATGATTCAATGCTTGGATGGTTTTATCGGGGAAGAAGAATGGAGAATGGGTTTTTGGGTGAGTGGAGATTATGATTTGGGATAGCTGAAGGGTAGATGAAGAAGATTACGATGGCCACGATGATGGTACGAGAGCATGAGAGCATGAGTGCACGGTGATGCTTGGTTTTGGTGTAGCATATTCCATTTTTAGACTCAAACAACAACAATATTTGACTATAATCCAAAGGTAACACACCAACACATCAAGCCTAACACAGGAATCCATCATGCTCCCTCCAACATTCATTTATTCAAGATCGGATTTATTCAAGACTGGGTGCATACCTCTTGCAGTTGCTTATCCTCACCCCTTCTGCTTTGGCTGGTGCATTCTCTCTAACTTGAGTGCTTCCCACCATGTCTGCTCTTTTTTTATGCTTGGAAGTTGTGTGTAGGTGGAGAAGAATATACTTTGTTGTGAAAGAGTGTTTGTCTGCGTGAGTTTTGCTCTCGATTGTCTCGGTGGTTATGCATGAGAATGCAACATGTTTTGATGTCCCTAACGCACCTGCAACATGCTCACTCAAGTATTAGAGGTGTCGCACCTCTCCTTTGTTCTCATTGTTCCTCTTTGTTCTCTCTTCTCTCCGTTTTCTAAAATCCTTTTGTCTGTATCTTCCTTTTGAAACCATAAAATCCTCGCCTCTGCTTTGAAGTGGTGCCCCCTTTTCAATAGCTCTGCTTCCAGCCACCCTATACCTCTGCTCTACGACTGCCATGGTGCCACAGTAATACACATACACAACAGATATCCAACATTTCTATTTTTGTGACACAGAGATGGAGTAAAATCTAAGGTTTGAACCTTTCCCTTGTATGGAGAGGGAACTGTCAGCAGAGTACTTCCAATTTCCACATTTTCACTTCATCTAATTTTTTTTAATATTATTTTTTTCTTTTTTTAAAAGCAAAACGGAAATAATAAAAGGGGAATAAGATAAGATAAAAATTTAAATAAAAATAAAATAAAATGAATATATAAAATAAAATAAAAACAATAAAATTAAAAAAAATAATAAAAAATAAATAAAAGATAAAAGATAAAAATATGAATACGTATAGAAATAGAAAATAAAAAGAAAATTAAAGTTGAAATAAGGTAGAAAGTAAAAATAAAAATATATGTATATACTCTATGTTCACTTTATTAGTATATTTTATGCAATGAATTATCTATTTTAAACACTATTATAAAATATTTCACTTTATTAGTTTTAAGAAGTTAAAATTGGATTGTTACATAAAGAACCCTATAAATAATTTATCAATAAAAAAAAAGAGTCAAATACAAAATTAAATTATTTTTAACTAGAATAATGAACATCATAAACTTTTACATTATATAATTACTAATTCCTATTTTTAAATTATCTTAAATAATGTGAAACTTTTCAAAACATAATATTTTAATGGATCCAACATAAACAACTCCATTTCTATGACAATTTTAAATTTTTTAACACATATCTGTTATATATTGTCACATCCCACCGTCATAAGTAACATTGCTATCAAAAAACTAACAAAAAAGACTTGATCAAAACGTTTTAACGAATTTTAAAATGAACCAACTTAAAACTTTTTCATCAAAATACGAACCAATCGAATAATTAAATCATTTTATTATTATTGTTATCGTTCTCCTTCTTTATGCTCTCTTAAACATATACATTTGAGATAAAATTAAATTATTGTTATTATTTTAGTAAATGGTATCAAAATTAATTGAATTCAAAGAAACTCCGTTTTCTATGTACCAAGGTATGATTTGACCATCTAGCAATTGCTGTTACAAAAGTTTTCATTGGATGGTTAAAGAAAAAGGTTGTCTGACAGATTTTAAAATTATTGAAGAACTTTGAGAAAAATAATTATAGTGTCGGGTCATAATTGATAATGAAATGGTTCATATAGGTTGACATGATTGCAAACGATGGAAATGTGACATATGGGTAAGATTATTAGTGATGATAAAATGCGTGTATTTAAAAGATATTTTGGTTTAAAAAATTGAAGCATTAAGCATAAAATTTGTTTAAAAAATAGTTTACACTTTATTTATGAATCTAATGATATAATGAAGATTTTGGATAGCGAGAAATTAAATGAGATTTTTTTATTAAGATTTTCTATACGAGATGTAAGTAATTATTTCAATTTGAGTTATTTTGAGACATGTTTATTAAGTATTTTTTTGAAATGTAAAAAATTAGATTATATTATTGAGATGGATTTGAAAATTATAATTTATTGTGTATGATATTTTAGGAGTATAGTGTGAATAATATATATATATATATATATATATATATATATATATATATATATATATATATATATATATATATATATATATATTATTCTAAGAATTAGCTTTTAATGTGTGTATGCGTGAATTGTACTTGTTACACAATAATATATGATGCTCTAAATTAAAAGGTTGGTTAAAGAATTATGTAAAAATAGAATATTACATAATTAACCAAAAGTAAAATTTTCAAATTGAATTATGAATCCTAACAAATTGAATAGTTCAAATACAATTTCATTCATTAATGAGAGTCTTAACCTCATCATCAAGATGCCAATAATACATCATAATATTATCCTATTATATTTAAACATTCAACTAACACTAAAAAAAAATTGATTTTTTTTTACGACAAAATATTTATGTAATGCATAAAATTTGTAGGTAATTGAATATTAGCTACATATGACATAAAAAAATTGTAGATAAACCAGGTATAAGTAATTTTACATATAAAAAAATTCGTAGACAATATTATATACGTAATTATTTGTAAAAAATTACATAGGATTATTTTATATGTAATGTTGAGTAAGTTAAATACAGAATCATCTGTAAGTAAGTCACATACAAATTAATAAGTATGTAATGTTCATAAGTAAATTACTTATGAAAAAAAAAAAACAGTAGATAATGCTATGTGATGTAACTCGTAATTTTAGACCAAATTTCACAAATTTACATATTTACTTAATATACGTTCATCCAACACTTTAGTAAATAAAAATAACATTTTAAAACATAGACACACACAATTTTTTATGTTTAAAACATAATTTTCTTACTTGAAAGTTTATTATTCGCTAAACAAAAACAATTGAATGATATTAAAGGAATTGAAACACACGTATAGAGATCGATAACTTAAAAGAAAGAAAAAATCATCTAAATCACCAAAAGATGACAATAAAAAGTAAAACTACTTAAAAAAATTATCTTTCTTATTTGCTTTAACATGTGAAAACCTTAAATTATTCACATATAATAAAAAGAAAAATATTATTATTTTAAAAGAAATTTTAATCGATCATGATCTTCATTCAACTATTGTCTAACTATTAGGATCTTATCAAGAAAATACATTATAATAAGTTTTGAGAGCTAAGCAGATAAAAAGAATGTAGAGAAACTTTTATTCCGAAATTATGAAATTTATAAAATGAATAATTAAATAGTTCATATTAAATTTTACATAATTAAATATATTTTAGCATTTTCACTTTTATTTACTTCAACTCATTGTCTTTAAATACAAAATTTTGACTTTTACAAATATGGTTTAAAACTAATAAATACATGTGAAGAGATAAAGTCAACTTTTGAAAAAAATATTTAAAAACTATTATAGAAATATGTTTAATCTAGGATAACAATTAGTCTACAAGTTTGTGAGTCGACTCACATAAACAAAATTTAAAAAGAAAAATTATGCAAATGTTGTAACAATTATCTTGTTTTAATGTTTCACATCTACTAATACATAAAAAGGTTTTGATATTAATTGTTTTGTCTATTATACATCGATTCAACAACTAAGTCATATCTAGGTAGGTAAAAAGAGGTGATTTTTTTACTTGAATTATCAACCGGGTCATAAACTTCAATCTTAGGCCTAATTCTAGAAAATCGAAGCATAAAATCATAAGTAAATGATAAAAAAAAAATAATAGGAACCTTTGAGTGTGAAAGCATTTTGGAGATGAAAGAAGATGCAAAGCTTGGACGCATTTTGGAGGGCTAATCAATCCCATCATAATGTAATGACACGTGGACATCAGTGACAATAAAAAAACTCCAAATTTACAAAAAAGAAAAACACCCAAGAAAGTCAAACTAAGTTTTTGTTGTACCCATTAATTTATTGTTTATAATAATATTAAAATAAATTAAATAAATATAAGATCAAGATCTGCTCCAAATAAATACATCACACGTCAAAGTTAAATGTTTAAATAACAAGGATACATAAAAATAAGTTACCGTTTAAAGTAGAAAAGACTATAATAATTAATCAATACTAAATACAAATAAAAATATTCGTTTTAGAAATTCAAACTTTATAAAAGTAACAAAATAAATTAAAATAAAAGTGTTTTGTGAAATTTATAAACTAAAATATAATATAAAATATTGTATATGGATTATACAGATCAACTTGCCTCGTCTCGTCCCTATTCAAAGTACATCACCATATTATATATTTCTCGACTTTTATGATTCCATGTAAACATCACTGAGTTGTACGTTGTTGAAGAAAACAAATATCGTTTGGATTAAAATAATCCAGTTCCAATGTTAAGAACTGAACAGGAGGGGCAGACTATTTTCTTAAGAAAAATGAACGGGTCGTACTTTTGTGCTGGGATGTGTCAAGTTTACATGGTAGCCGTCTATACATTTTACGTGTATCTAATGTAAAGTTTGCATCATATAATTTATAAATGTATCATTTTTATTCTTTAATGTCTATATAAAACGTTGAAAAACTTGTTTTTCTGCACATCCATAATTTTTCTAATAAATTAATGTCCCTACAGTGAGTCTTGGCTTATGATATTATATAATGAAGCTTTTCTGGTAACGCAGCAATACCAAAAGCAATGATCTCTTTCGTGGTGTTTGGGTTCCTCACGGTCCTTTTCACCTTCTCATTGCTCACACAGTGGAGAAAGGCTTCTGCAGAAAAGAGAAGGCTACCTCCAGGGCCAAAGAAACTACCCTTCATTGGCAACCTCCACCAGCTTGGAACGTTGCCCCATCGATCCCTTCAACACCTTTCACGTAAGCATGGACCTCTCATGTTCTTGCAGCTGGGTTCGATACCAACCTTGGTTGTCTCTTCTGCTGACATGGCCAAAGAGATCTTCAAAAACTATGACTCAGTTTTCTCTGGGAAGCCTCTACTGCACGCCGCAAACCGCTTAGGATACGGTTCAAGCGTGAGTTTTGCACCGTACGGTGAGTACTGGAGGGAGATGAGGAAAATCATGGTCTCAGAGTTACTGAGTCCGAAGAGGGTTCAATCGTTTGAAGCTGTGAGATTTGACGAGGTCAAACGCATGCTTCAGGCTGTTTCTCTGTCTCCTGGTCCTGTCGACCTGAGTGAACTCACTCTCTCGCTCACCAACAACGTTGTTTGTCGGGTTGCTCTCGGCAAAAGGGACAGGGGTACGGGTGATGCAAATAAGGTTTACAGAATGCTTAAAGAAACACAGGAAATGTTGGGAGGGTTCTTTGTGGATGACTTCTTTCCACAGTTGGGGTGGCTGAACAAGTTCAGTGGCCTTGAAAGCAGACTAGAGAAGAATTTCAGAGACATGGATCGGTTTTACGACGAAGTGATCAAGGAGCATGTTGATAAGTCTCGTGAGAGCGCAGAAACAGAGCATGAAGATGTTGTGGATGTGCTGCTTCAAGTTCAGAAGGATCCGAGTCAACCCATTGCCATCAGTCACCACCAAATTAAGGGTGTTCTAGTGGTACGTTTATTAATCAATCTTCTCCATCATGACTTGAAAAGCAGCAAGTTAGTCACTATTATATTAATATTTTAATTAGTTTTTAATTAGATTACTTATATATATTATTTTTATAACCCAAAGTCTTATTTAAAGAGTAAAAAACTTGATGACTTCTGTATCTGAAGTTAAGAGGCCTTATTTTAATTTATTATAATTTTCTAAGACTTTCTTTCTAGTTTTGTTTCAATGTATAAAACTTACAAGACTTGTACTTTTATAGTTTTCACTCATACTTCAATATAATATGAATTTTTAGAAAATAAAAGCAAATTTTTATTTTTATATTCTATATTTTATTTAAAATTATCTGATATCAATAATTTCTTAAAATTTAATTATTAAACTTAAAACTCTTGGACTAAAATTAACGATCCACTTATATATTTTTTATCACTTTATTTTGTTATTAGGTGCGAAATAAATAGTTTATCTTCACTTGTCATTTCTGAAATTATTGGTGGGTACCACAAAGCACGTGGAACAAATGGGATGTTTGATTAAACAAAGAAATAAAAAATAGAAATCAAATGAAGTGTTATGGAATGATGCAAAAATAAAATATATTTTCTTTGTACTGCAAAAATGATATAATATATATGTAAAATATTAATAAAAACAAATAAAAATGATATCATATATATGTAAAATATTTATCTTTTGACAAAAACTATTTTAACAAACTTAACAAAGTTTCTAAAAATAGAATTAAAGTACATTAAATCTTTATTTCATAGTACAGCATCAACTTTATTTTCTCCATCTGTACCGGGGGAGATAGAATCAATAATGTAATCCATGGAAGAGAGGTAAGAGGGAAATAATTAAAAAAAAAATAGCATCATTGTATTATTTATTTATTTCTTCAGTCTATCACACTTCTGATTTTATGATTTATATGTTTTTATTTTACTTATTTATTTTCTGATAACATATTTGCCTCATCTGAAAGAAAAATACAAAGTGTCGGCGTTGATTTCTGTGTTCCTTATCTTTCAAAAGGACGCTGTAGAAGGATTTGATTCCACTCTTTTGTGGTTCATCCATTTTCAATTCCGTACCGTGGACACTTTTTCTATAAAACAATTTCAACCACTAAGTGCGCCCTTACATTCCAGCCACAAAGTTAAGTTGACTTAAATTTCATTAGAATTAACAAAAAAACAACAACTCCTGTTGATACAAATGTTTTGATACAACGTTTAACAGAATGTTTTGATACAATGCTTATTAGTCAGTAATCTGATGTAAATGATAATTGTTGTGATTGGAAATGTATGTAGGACATCTTTGTAGCAGGAACTGATACTGCTGCAGCAACAATGATATGGATAATGTCTGAGTTGATTAGGAACCCGAAAGCAATGAAAAAAGCACAAGAAGAAGTAAGAGAAATCATGAAGGGAAAGGAAATGGTACAAGAGATTGACCTCCCAAACCTCTTGTACCTTAAGTTAGTTGTGAAGGAGGCACTGAGACTCCATCCACCTGCGCCATTGCTTGTGCCAAGAGAGACAACAGAGGCTTGCATGATCAGAGGGTTTCAAATCCCTGCCAAAACGAGGGTGCTTGTGAATGCAAAATCAATAGCAATGGATCCAACTTGTTGGGAGAATCCAAATGAGTTCTTACCAGAGAGGTTCTTGAACAGCTCCATAGATTATAAAGGACAACACTTTGAGATGTTGCCATTTGGGGTAGGGCGAAGGAGTTGCCCTGGAGTGAACTTTGCCATGCCTCTTGTTGAGTTAGTACTTGCAAATCTTCTGCTTCGTTTTAACTGGGAACTGCCTCTTGGACTTGGAATACAAGACTTGAACATGGAAGAAGCAATTGGCATAACCATGCACAAGAGAGACCATCTTTGGCTGAGAGCCACCCCCTTTCACCAGTAGCGCTTTTCTTCTTTTTGTTTCAAATTTCAGCTTTCAAAATGGTTTCATGTTCATCTTATAATTTCAATGTGTCTCTCTTGATCATACTGGTGTAAACATATGTGTGTTAAAACAGCTTCTGTCTAGTACAGAGATTTATGGTTAGTTGAGGCTGAATTTGATTTTCATCGTTCTTATGATCTGACCAAGTTTTGGTTGGTTATACAATAATGTTGTGTAGGTTATACATGATATTTGAAAAACAATAATGCCCTCATAATTGGTATGGGAAAGTGAATAGATGATGCCAAAAGGTGCAGAGCAAAAGTGTTAAGTGCACCTTTCTTTAATACCAATTATAGAAAAGGAAAAGTGGTCATTTAAGGGAAGTGGTTGAGATGTGATTGCCATGCAAATGTGAAGAAAGAACAAACTGGAAAAGTTGAAAACAAAAATTGAACCTTTTGAAAAAGTAAATCGGTCTTCTGGCTGATAATTTGATTAAGAGGAGGTGAGATGGGTGCAATGATTCCATTAAATGGGTTTTACCAATAAATTCCAGCACCATTAGTCCCATTAATTGCCTCCAACTAATTTGCACATGCAATTGCTTTTAGTGGCCAAAATTATCCAAGAAACATATCTATTTCCGTGATTATTAACAACCAATAAAGGCAATCTGAACCATGGTAGCTCCGCAATGGCTTCAGTAGGCAAGCAATCTTACATAAGACTGAAAAATGAAGAAGAATTGGAAGAAGAGATAGTAAAGAGAGAAGTGAAAAAGGCAAGGGCGTGGCTTAAGTTTCGGGCTCTAGCGGGTAGAAGAAGGCCAAGGCTTCGTGTTGCAGCACTGAGAAGATTTCTTAGAAAAAGAACCAAGTTTCTGTCCAAATTCAGGGTTTCGTGGCGCAAGGCCTTGAAGAGATTGAGGAATGGACAGAGTCACATGAATGATCTGTTTGGAGGAAATTTGTTGCTGATGCAGGGAAATCTTGCTCCTTTCGATTGCGGTAAGAAACCTTACATGGCTCATGTCCTTCAACCATCACCCAGGACAATCCTCTAAGAATTTTAGTTTTCATGGTATAGGAAAATTTATATTTCTGTTACTCTCTCCCATGGCTATTTCTGCAACGAACAAAGATAACAAAAATAAATAATAGTGATGTAATACGGGCACAAATGCAACTATGTAAAAATAATTCTATAAATGATAACTATGTAAAAATAATTCTATAAATGATAACTATCGTTTTCTCTTGGGGTAGATGAGTTATATGCCATTTTTTTCGTGTTGTTGCTTACGTGGACAACACAACAGTAAGAATAACTCACTTTAAAACTGACAATTTGTTTCGCTGAGGGTTTATTCTTTTGAATGATAATGCGTTCTCATTTAAAGATGTGAAAAGAAATGCAGAAGTTGATTTGGAACATCAACTCCATTATGAATCTTTTGGTAGATGAGCAGATTTATAAATTTTTGAAACCTATTTACTAAAATATCCTTCATTGTATTTTTGTATTTGATTAAAGTTCTCTCTTTATTGAATATTGAGTTGGGAGAATATTAGGTTTGAGTATAATATATATATATATATATATATATATATATATATATATTATAATAATTATAATAACAATAATATATTGTATAAAATATTAATAACAATACATTATCTATATATAGTTATAATAATAATAAATAATAATATTAATAAGTGTATTTTATATATATATATATATATATAAATAACAAATAATAATAATATATTAGTTTCTACAATAAGGGTAAAATAATAATTTTATGTTTTAATTTATTAAAAAAAATATCTATCATATCAATCAAATTACTTACAAACTTTCACAAATCTTATCTTCAAATCCACTCACTTTGACTTCTAATTTTCTTCAAAAAAATACAAAAAATTATACACTCAAATTCACTTATATCCATTCAAATCCATCTTCATACTCTCATTCAAATTCATCTCTACAATAAAACACACACTAAAAATATATTCAAAAATAAAAAGGACGTACAAGATAAAAACTCTCAATTAAAAAAATTCACAAAAGTTCTGTGGATCAAATCGATCCATAAGTTTCTTTTCTAAACATACAAAAGTATATTATTTTTTAAAATTAAATCATTCTACTAGTTCCATCTTTATAAAAAAATCTTAAATCAGTTCTTTTTTATATTTGTCTTAATTTTGTTTCCTTAGAACTCTCTCAAAGAGAAACTTAGTAAAGAACAAACTAGAACTGACCTATGACCTATTAGCCAAATTAACTATAAAGCTTATAATATAAAATTAGAAACTCATAGTTTCATTAAAAAAAATTAATAAAAAGTACATGGTGGTTTATGCTTATCGAAAAATGTGAGTAATTTTGTACTCTGTTGGTGATGAAATGTCTCCAATTACTTTTTAATATTTGGATAATTTTCTTTCCATTTTTTCAATTTTAAAATATAACTAAAGATACAATATGAATATAAAATTGAATAAATTTTGTTTTGTAGATCAAATTTATTGATAGAAATATTAACATAAGCTTTTCAAAGGCTAAAGAGTAGTATATTATTTTTTACTAAAATTACAAATTCATTACATATTGATTTATTTGATAATTTTAATTTCATATTTTTTGGCGTAATTTTTCTTTTTTAATTTATAAAAAAACAATTTCTTACACTTTCACAAGAATATTTTTTACGTAAAAGTTGACTAAAATATATTTCCTAAAAGTAATTTTTTATGCAAGTATTACTTCAAAGATATCTAAACATATATTTTCTATCTTCAACTTCATATTTTCAATCAAATAAAACTTTTTAAGTGTATATTTGTTAAAATGAGTGTTGTGGATATGTTTCGATAGATAAACTTTATATATATATATATATATATATATATATATATATATATATATATATATATATATATTCATACATTGAAGCGACTTAGCTACTAGGAAATTTAAGAGTAAGAAAAATTTTAAATTTTTACTTTTTTTAGAATATAATTTAAAATTATTTGATTTTAAGTAATCTAATTATTCTAATAAAATTTATAATTTCATTTTTTTTAATTTTTTTTACCTAAACAATGTATATTTTGTCACATTATATTTTAAATTAAAAAAAAAATTATGCTGTCTCATTCTAACATAAATTTAGGCTAACTTTATACTTGTAAGATGAAATATTTTAGTTACATATTATTTTTACTAAATGTTTATAATTTTATATAACTTACTTACATTTATAATTTGGCTAATTTTACTATTTAAAGTTACTCCTATTTCATCTTTTCGTGAATTGATTACCAAATTAATAAAGATGTAAACCAAACTTGCAACTGGTCCACCTGATCAACTCTACGTTGTTACCCTTAATTATTCGAGTAAGACTCCAATTATGTAAACCAAATCTCTACTATAAAAGAAAATTCTTTTGTTACTTTCCATTTTAGCCCTTGTTTGTTTCAGAGAAGGAAAGCAGGCAAGTGCTAATTTGAAGTTGAAGTTAGAAAACAAAAAGTCAAGTAGAGGGAAAAGAAAGAAAATCATTAAGGGTGTGTATTGATTTGAGGATGAATTTGAAGAATGGAAATGAATGAATTTAAAGAAAAAAATAGATGGAAATAAAGTTGTTTAGATGAAGAAGAAAAATAAAAGAAATATAAAAAGAAAATTTATAAAAATTTGTAAGAAAATTAATTCATGTGCATATTATTTAATATATTATTATTATTAATTATAAAATTTAATCTTATCAATGTTTTTTTTATTATTTTATATACTAAAGTTTAATATTATTATTATTATTAATTTATAATTTAATCTGCATGTTACTATATATTTTTTTGTTTGTGTTCAGTGGTGGATTTTGAGAAAAAAAGATGTGAGTGTCAAAACAGATTTACAAAAAATTTGAAACAACTATATATATAAATTTATTAAAAAAAAAAAAACGTTTATTCATATATTATTTTATATATGTGAAAATAAAAATTAAAGGGACACCATAATTCCCTCGCTTTAAACCAAACTTCGATATTGACCTTTCCAAGACCAATAAAATAACTAATATATATAGAAAATTAGTTAGAAAGGCAAAACAAGAAAATAGTTTAAAAATTTATTTTGAATATTAAATACAATGTAAATAATTAACAAAAATATGACCCTGTAAGAAATTATAAAAATCCTATTGTCAAATATTTACGAGTAAAAATTGTAATTAGTATAAAACCAGTAATATTCCTTCGTTGTTAATAAAATATAATATGGTTATATATAATTTATTTACAACAATTTTATATTTACACCAATATAATTATCACTAATTTTCATTTAGTTTTAATTAAGTTACAAAAAGAGGAGGAACAGGAAACCAAAAATAAGAAAAAAGAGGCAAAGAGGAGAAGGAACCAAAATCGATAATGATAAACATGTAAATGATGGTGGAAGGAGAGGACGAGGAGAACAGAAGAGAAGGAAAATGAGAAAGAAAAAAAAATGAAAAAGAAGAGAAATGGAAGGAAGAACATTACAAAAGTTTTTGAAATTATCAATAGAAATTTGTCGACAAATTTATTCATTCGATAAATTTGAACTATCGATAGATTTTAATATTTCAATTACCAATAAATTTATTTTTGTCGGTAATCCTTGATAATAGAAATTTTAATTACTAAGAAAAAACACCAATAAAATTCGTCATTAATACAAATTTTAATTACTGATGAAAAAATTTATCAGTAAAATCTGTCAATAATTATATAACTTAAAATATATTGGTAACTTAAAATTTTTATTATTGTCGTCGGTAAAAAGAGCAAAAAAATTCCTAAAAAAATCTTGTATTTAGTGTCTCAAAAATTAATAGGGTGCTTCAAAATTAGAAGAGAAGAAGAAGAAAAACAAGTAGGAGGAGGAGAAGAGGAAGCGAAATAGAAGGAGGAGGAGGAGATGCCAGAGGCTTAGCAGTGACAAGGCGATGCTATGATAGTTTTCATGACAAAGACGCGACGATGGTACAACAGAGACACGGTGGTGACTCAACGGAAATGGTTGAAGGGAAAGAGAAATGTAGGAAGGAAAAAGAAAGACAGAGAGAAAGAGGAAGGGAAGGAGAATGGTGGCGGTGACAACAATGATGAAGCTAGAAGTGTGGTGGAGGAGGTTTTAAAAGAAGAAAAAAAAAGAGAAAAAACAAGGAAGAAGAATGAATAAGATGAACTAGTTTGTGCTATTTACGGATAAATTTTTCCTTTGATAATTATCGATGAATTTACAGAAGAAATGAATTTTATTGACAAATTTTTTTGTCGGTAATTACCAACGAAATTTTTGTTATGTTGATAAAATTTATATTTATCGTATTAATTGACGGATTTTGTGATTTGTCAATAAAGTTCACCAATAACTATTGGAGACGAATTTTTTTTACTATCAATAATGTATAGATAAACTAAAATTACTGAAAAGTTTTAGCTATTACTTATGAATTGTGTTTGTTGGTAGTACACAATTTTTAATGCAGTGAAAGTAAGTTGTTCGATGAAGAAAATATCAATAAACATAGATTTTTTTCAAATATTTTTAAATAAATTTATATTTTCTATTTAGATTTATAAAGTTAAAGTATTTTTCAGATTTTTTTTATTTAAATCTATAGTTTGAATGTAATTTATTTAAATATTTTAAAGTATTTAGATTATATTTTAAAATAAAATATTTGTTTAAGTTTATATTTTGAAAAGTTTTACATAAATTTCAGAAAACGATAATAAATATCCATGAACATACCCAGACACTTAAAATAATTATTAAATAATTTTTAAACGTTTATTTGGTAGATAATGGTGGATTCATTGAAGATAGATGCTACCGTAATTATCTTGATTTGTTATCATCTCTCCTGAGAATATGAACATACCATTTGGGTGTTGAGTTGGTCCAGATTCCAAGCAGATCCGATGAACAATTGATGAAGATTTGGTTTGTATTTTGCTGTAAGTTCACTCTCAAATGGAATCTAGCAAAGTCTGGAACTATTGATATTAAATTAAAATAAAAATAAAAAGTCTAACATAACATACCTAATACCATAGAGAATCACTGTCATCCAATCAGTTAACAGGAAACTTAACATATTTAACATAAACCAATAAACGTGTTTTACTTTAAGAACATAAACTCTTTAATAGGAACCGCACTAATGACCATCATTAATCATTATTTGGCAGTTTAGTAGGCTAGAAATTGGACAGAGGAAAAAAAATGGTTTTGTTGACATTAGAAAATAGAGATGAGAAATGTGTGAAACTAATAAGGTGAACAATTACTTGACGTAATTACTTCTATAATCATTATTGTGCCGGAAAGTCAAATAGATATGTCCAATATAATTGATCATAGCCTCAACAAAATCTGTAGTGTGTGCATTGTTATCTTTGGAAACTAAACGGATTTGAGAGATTCCAATAGATTAAATAATGACTCAAATGTTAACATGAGGCTAAAATAGTATCTATACATACGATCTAATTTCTCTTTCTCTTTTTTTTTTTTTTCTAAATGAAACCATCTTAAAATATTATTTCATTCTATTTAAAAAAAAATAAAAAACTAATTAACCTCTTTTACCACGTTTTTGTATATGTTTCTGTCTGGTATTTTCATCACTATATTTCTTTAGACATTGTTCAAAACAAAAGGTTTTGTTCCCTCAATTTTGAGCCCAATGAGGGTCATTAACCCATTTCTCGCTCTCTTGAATCATTGAGTATATATAGCACTTTCTACAAGTGAGGAAACCGAGGGTTGGTTGGGAAATAATGATATAATTATTTTATTCCTTGATTTTTTTTTTTTTAACTACTGAAGGTCACCGATATTTTATATTTATTTCTCGCAGAGCTAATTTGACGTGAAATGAAGGCATAGGTGAGATTGAGATGAGGCATCATCATGCATCGGCAAAGAAATGATACTTTTGGATGTTGTCAACTATCAACCGAATTGCTGAAATGGTGGTTGCTATTGTGAGCAGAAAAGAAAAAACAACGTTGAACCAGTGCCACGCCTTCTTCTGTATGCTAGCTGTTCTTCCCTTCACCTAAAATTGAAGCAAAGTTAAGCCCCATAAGAGTGAAGCAAAGTTTGACTATAACTCTATTCGGATAGATAAAAGTTATGTGCATTGTATATGTAATAAATAACCTTGATGAAGACCATGCTGGGGAACATGAATGTGAGAGGAATGAGAGAAAATGAGCCAAGAAAGTTTACAAAGTCACCCATAAAAGGAAATGCTGCAGCAACGAAGGTGTTCCCAGTAAAGAAAAACGCACGTAGGAGAAATAAGCGCTTTAAGTTCTCCCCTGAATGCATGGCCTTGTCGATTTCTAGGAACTTTGTGTCCAACGCCTCCAGAATTGGAGCCACAAACATCTGCATTTTTTTAAAACATGACATCCTTCCATTTGTCACGTATTTGACTTTTCTTAAACTACTCAAACTCGATTAAGCAACCATCTAAAACCACATATGCTAAAACATGTACACGTACATGTTGGGAGACGATGGACTGCAAAAATACGATGGCATTGATGAGAACATTAATCCATCTGGGACCACTTAGGTTTTCTGGAAGGTATGCCGACACCGCTGATCCATAAGCCCAATATCCCATTACGGTAACACCATAATAGAACACCACTCCCACTGTATATTGTAAATACAGGGCCTTCCTCATGTTCTTCACTGCTGGCTTACGTAGAGTCGACTGCATACACATTGTGGAAAAATAAAAACAACTTCTAACCAAACTACTAATTTATAATAGAAAAATTATACTTCGATTTCGACTGTCATTTTTTACTCCCTACGATTAATAATTCACACTAAACTACGTGAGAGAATAGAAGATGAAAGTTAACAAATGAAAGAAAAATGATTTTTTTATTATTAAATTTTGACAACTTTCTTTTACAATCATAGGTGTTATTTTCTAAATGATTTTCCATTTTTCTTACTTTTAATATTTTAAAATCACTTAAAAAATACACATCATATTATAATAAAATTCAAAATTTAGTAGTGAAAATATTATTGCCAAAATGAAAATCATAGGATCCTGTCCTTTATAATATCACACTTACAAATACCAAACCCCATTTTTCTATTCACAACAGAATTTATGGTAGTTAAAAAAATTTATAATTTTTTAACAATTACTCATATTCTAGATGATACATGTCATGGGCTTTGTTGTTTTCTAAAAGCAATACTAACAATGATTGAATGAATGTATATGAAATTGTTTCATTACTAAATCTAATGTGTTGATCCATCATCTTACGGAACTCAAATCTTATTTTCTTCTTACAGTCAAAACAAGTAGTACAATAAAATATATATATTTCGTAAGATCACATGTTAATAGAAGTGTGCAGACATAATAGAAGTTTGCTTGTGAAACTCCCAACAACCTGCAATCCGTGAAACTCGCCGTAAAAAATTCTAGATAACTTTATTAGTAAGTTCACGTTATTCCACATTCTCCGTGGAGTTAGCGGGCTGACGTGCATTTAACAAAGATTAAAATAGAAAACTGAATATGTTATTGAAAATATAAATGGTTATTAATTATATATTCACAAAACATCTAATCTAGTAAAAGAGTATTTAGAACAAAGAAAACTTAGTATATTTCTTAATTATTAAATAAATCATAAAAGGTATATAAAAAATAGGGAATAATATTTTGAAGTAGAAATGGCAATAAATGATTAAGATGAATATGACCTGTATCTCTGGGAGCAAGCCACTGGTGTTGGAGACAACGATGGCAGAAATGGCACCAAAGGAATTAAACACCTTACTCACTTGACTTCCACTGATATCGAAATCCCTGTCCGAATTTGATTTCCCTACCAACCAAAAAGATTGGTGGGGCGAGCACAATTTAACGTATGGTTTTTGAAGAGAACAATACATTTTAAATGCGAAAGTCATGATGCTTATTAGTTACCGTACCATCTTTTACCAAAACAAAGAGAAGAAATATTATATATGTGAAGGTGAGCACCGCAGAAATTCCCAACCAGTTTTTCATGGCAGACATTGTTGGGATGGAGAAGGAATAAAAGAAGTAAGCTGCTCCTGTTATCACTATGTAGTATTGCAGCCTCAAGGGAGAATCGCTAAATTCCGAGTTTATTTCCTGCACACCATAACAGTTTTTTTTTTTTTTTTT
>Ga0209589_1002878_pt1 | contig 30023 bp, 13 predicted proteins | sample CowpeawhiteBW_FD_187525 | JGI IMG/M metagenome (GOLD analysis project Ga0209589, IMG submission 187525) | Root nodule microbial communities of legume samples collected from California USA - Cow pea white BW (SPAdes) (version 2) | ecosystem: Host-associated > Plants > Roots > Nodule | place: USA...
ACTTAATAACATTATACTATTATCATCTACTAATATAATATCATTCATATTTAAAAAATACACACAGGCGCGATAGCGCCTGTGTTTACACTAGTATATATATATATATATATATTAATTTTTTTGTTATGAATTTTACTGTTAGAATTTATTTTCACTGTAACAGAAAATAAAAATGATACGGACACCATTATAGAATTAAAGTATTCATATATAATAAAATAAGATTTTAATATTGATGTAGAGTATGAGTACATTTTTGTGAGTTTTTTTTTTATGAGATTTTTTGATTGAAATTTTTATTTTATTTGTTATCTTTTAATTTAATGATTACAAAAAATAAATTAAAAGTTATTATTTTTATTTTATAATATTTAATTTATTCATTATTTTGTATTTTGGTATTTCTATTTTTTTTCTTAGAAGATGTAATCAGTAAAACCATTATTAATCACATTTAACAAAAATCTCTCGAGGAATTAGACGAATTGAAGTCGTTGTTTTTTAAAACATTTGGTACACTTCTGAATTTATGATTATTTATTGAAACTCCTTTGTTAAATATTGTTTTGAATATATTAATAAATATGAAAATGATTATATATGATGTAAGAATTAAATAAATCATGTTATTTTTTATATTGGTTATACATTTTTTTTTTACATTTGATTGCAATTGTGGTGACATTATTGTTAATAGATTCAATTGAAAATTTATTGATTAAAAAGTCATTAAAATAAATACCATTAATCCAATTCATTTTTATTAGAAGAATGATTAAGTTTTTATATAAATAAAGTACAATGTTGTCCGCTATCTTTCATTATATTAGTTATGACTGGAAAAGAAAAAAGAAATGACACGGAGACAATTATACAATTAAAGTATGGATTGATAATAAACTATGATTTTAACTTTGATGTGGATTGGCAGTACATTTTTAAGAGTTTTTAATATATTTTTATTTTATGATTTTTTTTCTTGAAATTTATATTTTATTTGTTATCTTTTATTTTTTAAAGTTTACAAAAATAGATTAAAAATTATTACTTTTATTTTATAGTATTTAATATAATCGTTATTATTTTTATTTTGGTATTTCTATTTCTTTCTTTACAAAGTAAAACCATTATTCATCACTTTAAAACAAAATCTCCTAAAGGATTAGAAAAATTGGAGTTGTTATTTTTTAAATATTTAATAGATTTCTGAATTTATGATTGCTTACTGAAACTCTTCTCGTTAAATATTGTTTAAATATATTAATAAATATAAAATAATGGTTATATATGATATAAGAATTAAAGAAATTATGTTTTTTTATAGTAACACATTTAGTTAATAAATTATAAATATTTTTTTACATTTGATTGCAATTGCGATAACCGTTAATAAATTCAATTGAAAATTTATCATTTAAAATAAATATTATCAATCTACTTCTATTAAAATACGGTGAAGTTTTTATAGAAAAGTACAATGTTGTTTCCTATCTTTCATGAGAAAATAAGATTAAATATATATTTTTAACTTTTATATAAAATTACATTTTATTTTGTTTCCAAATTTTGAATTAATTTTATCTTTTAAAATTTAATGAATAAATTTAATTTTCATAAGCAGTCGAAGATTATGTGTCTGATAATATGACTACATGTGTGTCTATTTGGATTCAAGTGTTGTCATGTGTATTCATATATTAACATATGCGGTTATGTAATGACACTTATATTCATAGATTGATCCGTGTGAGTCTATATCAAAGTTGTCTATGACATGACAGTTATTTATCACATCAACAAATCTTTAATAAATCTTTAATATCTTATAATTATGATAATTAAATTCAATTATTAGTAAAGATTAAAAATAAAAATTATTCTGGAACAATATACTTAACCTTTTACATTTTAAAAGATGATTTTGATTTGACTAGACATTATATATTTATATATTTTTTCATGTGAAATATAAAATATAAATTGGAAAAAGTATGATGTGTTTCAGCGGAAGGACATTCTTTTGTTGTACCTTCCCAAATTTTAAAATTCTCACTTTATGCTTTATTAAAAATATACTAAAAATCCTAAATTTAGATGTGTGAAGCTCTTCTATATTGATGGTTGCAGAAGCTAGTCTGGATACAGGGATATAGCTTCTATAATGAATCCTATTAAAATTATTGCTTTAATCAATTAATCCAATGCACAACAGTCAAAGTTTTTCGTTGGAATGATTCTCATACGAAGGGTACAGAATCCAGCATTATATTTCTGAGAATAAAATTGGTTGTTATTCTCCCGTTCAAAGCTTTCCAAGCATATCATTCAATTTTCAGAGGGTCTCTCCAAACCCACTTGTCTTCTACTTCAACACTACCTAGCAAAACAAATTATATAACTCCCTCGCTAATTCGTTTTCCGATTCAGAGATGGCTTCTCAACTTCTATTTCCATTCCATCACCTCATCTTCTATCTATATATTCACCTCCTTATTTACGCCACTCAATGTAACCTTAAGAAAAGGTACCAATAGCTAATTCATTGCTATAAGCTTCTAATAGCCATGTTTTTCACACCACCAAACAAAACACACAATCTGTAGATGTTGCAAACAAAAAACAAACTGGGACTAAATAGCGTCAAAACAAGTCACGAAATCTTGATAAAACCTTCCTTGTTTAATATTAGCAAAATTATTATATCTAGATACAAACTAGAAGAATATTTAACTATTTCATGCATTCAGTTCTAATTCCTTACCTCTATCCCTACGACTTAGATACATGCCCATTGGAAATAACCGAGACGTATACGTGTTTTAAATCATCTGATATCAACATCCTAAAAATAATCCTAGATCAAATATCATCATAAGAGAATATATTAAGACGGCAAAAATATAAGGAAACCATACAAATGTCCACCAAAACGATTTGTTTTCACAGGAAATTTCAGCCTCCGCCATTGGTGTCAGAAAACTTCGTCATAGTAGAGTATCAAATTCCTTCAACCCATCTTGAACTTAACAAACGAAATACCAGGGATGTCACAATCAGACAAATGAAGAACCAGAAAATTTACCAAACATCTCTAAGATAACGTCCATCCATTTGGAGTTTTTTCACAATAGCCTCTGCTTTTGAAGAGTCCACTTTTTCCTGAAATTAAAATTAAATTCATAAACATGTTGTAGACATAGTTCTAAGCATATATATATATATATATATATATATATATATATATATATATATATATATATATATATATATATATATATTCACTCAAGTTAAAAGTGACACTCTATATACATGAGTGGGACTAAAAAAATGAGACGCTTCCAAGCCTAAGTGTTGGGGAAAAGAATGGATGAAAAGAGACAATCAGCACCTGCTGCTGGACAATGGTATGAAGGGTCCGATGAACATCTCTTGCCATACCTTTAGCATCGCCACAGACGTAAAGATATCCTCCTTGAGAAATCAAATTCCACAAAATTGCTGCCTGCACCCCGAAAATTAATGCAATGAAAAATTTATCCATAGGGCACCCATTGCCTACAAGGTAGGCAGCTAATGACACTTACTTTATCAATCATCTTGTGTTGAACATACTCCTTTTCAGGTCCCTCTCTTGAGAACGCGACTATCAACTCTGACAGAACACCTTGTTCCACAAATTTGTTTAGCTCATCCTCATAAATAAAATCCTATAAACAGGAAAACCCCACATCATGCTAAAACTCCATTGGGATTCAATGCCCACCAAGTAATTATTTTACCATTTGTCGATTCCTACATCCAAAGAAGAGTAAAGCAGGTCCAATTTGAATACCATTCTCTTTGAGATCCAATCTTTCCTGCATTAAGTCAAAGACAATGCAAGAATTAAAAGGCAGAATCTTACCATAAATTAAGTTGATGGAATCAACAGTATCAGGTTATTCAGGAACACTTGGGGAATCTAGAAATTATTGTGTATTTGGTCCAATTTACTTTAAAGAAATAATCATTATCTTTGCCAATTTGTTGGAAAAAATTTTGAAAAATAAGTACTTCACACAACAATCTATTTTCCCAAACGAGCACTTAATCATTTAGGTAAACTACAGTTTTACGATAAACTAGGACTTGAATTGGAGCTTCTAATTCTCTAAGAATAAGAATTGTGTTTTTTATATTTTAGCTAATTATCGTGGTTGATTTACATGTTTAGGTAGTTTCTATCTGATTCCTCTCTGTCCTTCACTCTCTATTCTCCATTTCCCCCAAAATCTCCCCTCTTCAGTTGAAAATCAGTATACCCTATAAAAACTACGACAATAATAAAGGAATGTTCAGTACCTGCTTTCGATAGATATTTAAAAACTAAACTATCTGTAAAATGTTCATGTACCTGTAAGAATCCCCTGAAAGGTGCCAAGCCAGTTCCAGGACCAACCATAATAATAGGAATGGAATGATCAGCCGGTAACTTGAAGTTTGATGTTCTGATAAAAATAGGAGCCCAACTACACTCAAGACTTTTCTCCAAGGGAATGGCACTCTGATAATATTATGAGGGAGCTTCAGGTTAGATATAACCAAGCTTGAATGAGAACTGTACACTTTCAGGAGGGGGGAAATTCAAACAATTAAGAAAATATTCCAAGATGTCAAAACAAGAATTCTATAACACAAGGTGAATCCATCAAAAGTTTATACCTTCATCCAGGTTGAACATACTCCTTTGTGAATTCTTCCAGTAGGAGTTGGACCGCATACCAATGCACAAGTTACATGTACCCTTTGAGGGGAAAACCTAGAAAATAAAAAAAAAGTTATTTGTGGCCTCTTCTCTCAAACTTTATCCAGATATTTTATATAGTAAAGATAATCACCTAGGTGAGGATGAAATAGAATAATAACGAGGTTGTAAGTGAGGGGCTACTGCAGCAAAAAAAACACCAAGGGGTGGCTTTGCTGATGGGAACTCAGCCATAACCTCAAGAAGACTTCTCTGACTTCCAACCACCCATTTGGAGTACTCATCCTGGAAAACCAAAATTTTCAAATTATTATTAATAGAGGAAAAGATAGAAAAGTGTCAACTTGAGAAAAGAAACAGTATAACTCAGCAGTTTCTTCAACCTTTCCCTGAGGAGATGAGAGGAAATTTAATCTATCTGCTTCACTGGATTCCGAAGTGTGTGCAGCCAGAGCCACTAAAGCAGCCTGAAAGAGAAGCACATCTAACTGTTTCTTCCTTTCTTTAAAAAAAAAAATTCTATTGAAGGACACTGTTATATAATAAAAGATAAAGAAATGAAAAACAGTCGATGAATATTATATAAAAACCTTGCGTGGGGGGTTCAAGAGATCTGCATAATGAGCTAAAGCAAAGCGCAGTGTGCAAGGGCCAGGGAAAGGAGGTGGAAGAGATCCTCCTAAGAAAGTACCATCCTCATTATCAATGTGAAGGGAAAACAACAAATCTAAATCCTGACCCAACAACTTTCCAGCTTCTTCAACAGTTTCATCACAATTTTCAGCAAAAACACCCACATGGTCACCAGTTTCATATCTGAAAAAAGATCAGACAAAACCATCCCCCTGATTACTTAATTGTTTACAGTTGAAACTGGAGAAGAATACTTTCTCATGTATCATGAATTATTGGTACAAAATATTTAAATACAAGGGGTCTGAATAAAAATCACTGAAGTTTACGAATTAGGATCAAGCTATTCAAGTAAACTATATAATCAAGGGAATATAACCCTAAATAAGGATCACACTAGATGAATATAATACTCAACACCCACCCTTAATTTGAGTCTATATATTATATTCATACAGCTGGTTATGTGATAAAAAGTTGTCTTAATTGTGATAATCCTTTGCCTGCCTTAATCGCAACCTCTTTGGAGCACCTTTATTGTGTTGGGTGCAGGGGAGTGTATGCAGCCGCAGACGGAGTAGAGATGTAGTGAATGTGGTGTCCTTATAAAAAGCTTGGATAATCCTCACCTGTCAAGACATCTTTACAAGGTTGAGTTAGACACTGTACAAATTTTAAAGTAGTCTAATCCTAGATCCATTGTTGAGCCATCATTAATGCCAGCCTTCAGCATGAGGGGGTTTATTAGAAAGACAACCTTTTGTACCCCTGACCCACCTTAATGTGGCCTGTATGGAGAATTCTTGGACAATCTTCACCTTACAAGTTAGTTAATAAAGTTGACTTAAGTGCTAAATCCAGATTTTAAAGATTTAGTGAAGAATGAAGATGTCGACAAGTTGATCTTGGAGAAAACATATCTGAAAAGAATCTTTTGTAAGATGAAATGGCAAAAGACCTCTATATTTTGTTTTTTCATGAAAAACTAGATTGGAGGATAGATACAAAGCATCCTGGTTATCACACATAGTCTATCTTGTTCCAATATGGTCTACCTTGTTGTCTCTTTGAGCCTTTTCTTTGGCTCTATTCTCGTGCAAACTAATACTAGAATAACATTTTAAATCCTGGCAGAAACTAAAATACCTCCAACTTCATCATAACCAACTAAAACTAAATTTTTCTTTAAAATAAATGCACAAATCTAAAAATATTTTATATCAAAAAATTATAAAAAACCATAAAAGATAAAATATACTATGGTTTTCTGAGGGCCTTGCTTACAAAAAAATGAGGTCACTCTTTGCTGACATAGTCCAACTTACATTATGCCAGTCCCTGATATGTCAAACTCCAAATGTATGCAAGATCGATCAGAATCAGGTTTGTGAAGTTCTCTTTGAACGGCAACATTAACCCTTCAACAAAAGATACAAAAAAGCTTTATCGTAGAATGCTTAGTAAACAATAACAAACAGCCATAAATCAACATGCACAACATCAGATACCTGCAAGGATGGTGAATATCAAACACAGTATTCCCATTTGCCACATTTAGGTGATTATCATTGCATGATGTGACAGTTGAATCGTGAATAAGCACCCGATATTCAGGAATAGCAGCCTTATAAGGAGTGGAGACAGTATTTACATCATCCTCATCTCGGAGCAACTCATCCAACTGAGGCCACAGAGATTCCTTCCTGAAAGGAAAAACAAATTCAAAACATATTAAATGGAAAAGAGTAGACCTTTCACCCCACACTCAACCATCAACAACACTGTTAACCACCAACCCCCCTCCCCCTCGCATACACCGCCAGGCACAGTAGGCATCATTTAGAATTATCATTTAGTGCTTGTGTTTGGAATGCACATTAATTTAATATTTAGAATTACCATTTACAGGTATTATTTTGTATATATTAACATATGTTGTAGTCATTATATACATAATAATATGATAATTCACCTCACACTCTACCATTAACAACATTGTACACCTCCAACCCCCCTCCCCCTCGCACACACCGCCAGGCACAGTATGCACCATTTAGAATTATTTAGTGCTTGTGTTTGGAATGCACATTAATTTAATATTTAGAATTACCATTTACAGGTACTATTTTGTATATATTAACATATGTTGTAGTCATTATATACATAAAAATATGATAAGTGTGTGATGGTTATTCTAGTAATTTGGAATTTAGTTCCATTTTTCATATTAGAAAAAAGTATATGAAAAAAAAAAAAGCAAAAAGGCTGCAATTTCTTTTTCAAAAGTTAAGAGAGCTAGCCCGATTAATCCACCAACCTGTGGTAGGTTGGGCTAGGCCCGCTTTTCCTAAGTTCATTGATAAGTGAATTGAGTTGGATTGACTCCCCAAGTGACCAACCCCATGGTGGGTTAGGTCAAGCTGGGGTAACCTGTTTTGACAATTTTAGAAAAGAGCCAATAGCTAACCGAGATACCACATTTCAAACAATTTATATATATATATATATATATATATATATATATATATATATATATATATGTGTGTGTGTGTGTGTGTGTGTGTGTGTGTATATGTATATATATATGTGTATATATATATATATATATATATATATATATATATGTGTGTGTGTGTGTGTGTGTGTGTGTGTATCTGTATGTATATATGTGTATGTATATACACAATCACAAAAGTGAATTTTATGCATAACAGGAATATACTTACCAAGCAACAAAATCATCCTCAATGGATTGATCGTCATCACCAAGCCCTAGTGGAACAAGACGCTTTGCACCTGTCACAAGCACAAGACTGCATATAAGATATCTATGCAAAGTCAAAAAATATTTGATCACCATTTAATCTTGAATAAACCTTAAACTTAGATTTATGTTTTCGATTCCCACAAATATAAATTTGAAACAATCCTAAATCAATAATTTAGCATTATAGGTTTTTCCGAGATTGTTAAGACATAATGTATTTGTATAATTAAATTCTATCAACAAAAATACAAGTCAATAGTAAGATTTTCAGAAATTTTTTTCTCCAAGCATCAATAACCGTTTTTCCATCCGTTAGATTTCTAGTATGGCAGTATGCATACTAAAAACTTTAGATATAACATACTCACGCACCAGCTCATGCTAAGCTAGCAAAATAAAGTTACACAAGAAAATAAATGGATTTTGAGGAGGAAAAAAAAAATCTTCACAACTAAAAATGATGAATAAAACATATGCAATCAATAAGGAGATATATACCAATTTGACATTTGAAGTCACAAGAAAATAGAGATGATGAGATAACAAACCTTGTTCACTAAGTTCTTGATCAACTATTTCACCTATCTGTTTCAAAAGAGCATGATCAAATGATGAACCCCTTTTTACAAATGAACAAAATTAAAATCATCTGAATTTTACCTTGTTAAAATGTTCATATTGCCGGTTACCTAAGCCAAAAACACCATATGTGAGCTGTTGAAGCCAGGTACCCCTCTCATCTTTACCCTAAAATTATGTCCCCAAAATTGAGAATACTTTTAGGTAAAGCTAGAGAGAAAAAGACATTAAACCTTGGAATATCTTAGAAGAGCGATGTAATAATACAAACCTCAGTAAACCATTTGCAGAATCTTGCAGCATTGTCAGTTGGTTCTCCATCTCCATATCTGCCATGTCAGGAACAAATGCATGACATTCAATATGGATTTCAAAGAACAAAATGAATTTCAAGTTTTCAACCATTTTTATGCGCATAATTCTTACGTTGCCAACATGAAAAATGCAAGTGACTCTTTCTTCAGCTTCTCTTCATATTGATCATCATCCATTGCATAGTCATCCTAGTTCAATTTATATATATCAAATACTTAAGCCACATCAAGCTAGATTTTACCATTTGAAGTTCATATAGATTAATTCTACAAGTCACTAGTTCAAAAGACTATCGAGAAGTCCCCAAAACAAACATTTTGAGAAGTGACACATTTTCCCCACTACAACCATGACAGAGGGATTGTTGAGCTTTCAGCCCAGGCAACTTACCAGGTCAACAACTTTAACAACTGCTTTTTCATACCTAGCCTTGATTTCCTCTGCCAAAGCCTACAATATAAAGAACGCATAAAAATAGTGGTTATATAACTAAGACACGATTGACTGAATAAATTCAATGTCATCTTAGAAACTGAGTTAAGGTTTGACTCAACCCTATAAAACTGACACACACACACACACTTCACACAGGTTTTCCTTGTCTCAATTTTAACCTTCCCGTGCCTTGCCTAACTTTTAGTACCCATACATAAAGGGCTTAAAACACTACCTTTTGTTTCTTACCTCCTCTTCCACACTATCTTTCAACCACCAAAATTCTTTATGTATATCTTAAAATCTATAAACTCGCCAAGATTGTTTTACACACCTTCCTAACGTTTTTAGGCACTCATCTCCAAATGATGTTAGCATTACATTCCTCCAGTAACTTAGGGTCTGAATGGACTAATTTCTCCAAAACCTCCTTTTAGGAAAGAAAAATAGGAATCAAATAATAAAATTATCTTCTCCATAAGCTAAAAGTAGCTTATGCATGAGCTTATTTGTAAAATCTTTCTCTTATAGCTTTCTAATTTTTATTTTTAAACTACATATAAGCTAATACTAGCTTAAGAAGTCAAATTTATTTATTTTTCTTATTTTTTATTTCCTATAGAAGAGTTTAGGGAGAAAATTGTCGAAATAGAGTGTTATTCTTAAAATCAAATGTATGTCACCCTTGAGCTTACAATTGTCAATAGTGCACAATGTATTTTCCCGTCTTCTCCTGTAACCTCAGATGCACTGTGCTTGGCCATTGCAGTGCTTTTCACTACAAAATATTGCACATTGTTGCGAGCTCTATTACTCTCACATGTCAAAGATCCTTTTCTTTTTATTCATCGCCAGAGACCCTTTGTTGGCTGAAATCCATGTCATTTCATGGGTTTTGGGTGGCAAACTCAAGCTTGTCCTCCATAATAATCTGATATTTTTTCTCTTTTTCACTTCACACCTTTTCTTGTCACTTCTTTGTTCCCTAGCCCCAGTTTGGTGGTTCTTCCTAGCTTGTATACATCTGACTATTTTTTCTATATTCTCTATCACCATCCCCAACTTTTTGTTCTCCATTGTGTAATTGAAACATGATCGGCCATTATCTGGTGCCCTCTCTGGACATTTCTGACCTTTTCCAGCAAATTCGTGGTGTTTCTGAACTTACCCTGACCTCAGGCAGGCACCATCTCCAATGTTCTGCGCTTTAGTTTCTATTCAGATCACTCTCTCAACACTATTTCTCTCTCTCTCTTACATATTGTTGTATCCTTTCATTAAACACTATCTCACACAGGTCTTTCATGATTTCAACTCTGGTTTATGTTCTCTATTACCATAACAGCATATGAATGTCACTAATTTTGTGTATTTTTTTCTATTAGAGCACGTGTGCTGATTATATAACGTGTACATAAAATTTCATACAGCAGTCATCTCACTATCCATTATCCTGCTACATACAATGGTTTTGAGTTCAGCCACTTTGTGCCGCTACCCAAGATTGATGAAGCTTAATTTGTTACTACTTGATTCTAGGTTTGTAACTTTTTTATTTTTTGTTTACAACTCTTAAATCAAACATTAAAGATCAAAACTTTGATATGTATTAAAGCTCTTGCGGCATTACCTTGCAATTCTTGAAAATTCTTGAGTGCTCACTCTCATAAATGCTCAGATGTTCCTCTCACATCTTAAAACAAGTGTTCATAATTATTTAAACCATATGCCATTGAGAAATCGAGAATAGATTATCCTTTCTCATTTAGCTCTCATAAACAAAAACCACCTTCAGTTGTTATAGATATCCTTACTTCTCTATCAACATTTGTTTAGATCTCCACCTAGAATATTTTCTAATTGAGGAAAACTTTGAATTATCCTCTTCAAATCTTCCAAAATCTTTTCTTCCAGAAGTGTATCCAGTTCTACTTGTGGTGTATAATCACTACTTTTTAAAAGTTAATTCTTGTCTCTGAGCATTTTACATTCTCCTTGTAATTCTAGTCCACAATGGTACTGTCTTCATCTTTCCTCTAACTTTTCCTGTGTACCAATGTTTAGACCCGGTAGTGTCAAGTACGTGCCTTTCGTTATTTTTTTCTCTAACTCACTTAGTTTCGTAAAGACGCATTATTTTAATCACTCTCCAAAATCCAAATCATAATATCAATTAATTTACCTCCAAAGACTTACCAGTCAAACTACCAATATTCCAAGCATCAAGACTAATCAAACACATCTATACCAATCCAAACATATCAGAAGACCCTCACTCATTTAATACTAGCAGCTCTAGCAAAAACTATACACTATGCCTCTTTCCAACTAAAGGCATAAAACTATCTGCTTACCGATCCGGAAAAAAGAGTTGGGAAGAATCATTTCTTAAGCACAAGTGGACCCGGGGAATCACTTTAACTTGACATGCAAACAAACGAATATTCTCTTGAGCACATTTCAAGGAATAAACTCAAAACACAAAGGTGCTGCACGCGCACGTATATAAAACTTATCCAGAGTCAACTCAGCAACGCATTTCCAACAAAATCGAAAAGCAAAAGCTTAACATCAGAAAAGAAAGTGGCAGTCATAGTACACAAACACGAACACACACAGACACACCTTTGCAAATCCCTCAGCGGTACCGGTTTGAGTTCCGAAGAAAACCACAACCCTGGTCTTCCCCAAAGCAACATCGACTTCATCTTCCTCTTCTTCCCGCAGCGGCAACCTCGGCACCGCGAGCGACTTCTGTTCCTTGCTCCGATCCGAAGATTTCTTCCATACGAACACCAGAAGTCCAATCAGCAAGGCGGCGGAGGTGGTGAAAACCAGCAGTAGCGAATCCGAAACCGAAACGCCCAAAACGGTGCGCACCAGCTCGTAATTCGACGCCATGAATCGAAGAAGACAGAATGCCCGCAGAGCTCAGAGCACTCCTCTTACTGTATATAGTGTGAGTGAGAGCTGGAGGGAGCCCTAGGAGGTCGTTGAGCGCGAAATACAGAGAGAGAGAACGTGATGGTGCGAAACGAAAGTGGTGCGTTTTGTATGAGGACCCACTGGTGGTGGCAAACTAGGAAAGCTTTTGGAGGTGAGAGAACATGGCGTGGCCTCCTTGTTCTGTTGTTTGGTTTGTTTTTGCACTTTCAAGCCAAGCTCTAACATCATGATATGTGTGATGTGACTTGCCAAATATAATTATGTGTTAATTATATTTATTTAAGAGTGGTAGAATGAGGCGACTCGTTTTCCACGGATTTATTTTTTAGTGGATTAAAGATTTTGTATTCTAATTTTATACATAGATTGGTACATTTGTAGATTATGAGTTCATTTTTTATTTTGTTTTTTCAATTATTATTATTATTATATTTGTTGTAATACAATTATAAAAAATTTACTCGACTCATTATTTACGTTATTTTACCGTAATAATTAAAAATGAGAGTGTTAATTTACATCATTTTAACAAACAAACAAATAAATATTTAAATTATTTAAATATTATTAATTAACATTTTATTGTTTAAAAATTCAAAGCTTATAAAAAATGATAAAAACTAATAAAAGGTTGTTATATATGAGTTACGTGTCAATTCTACCTTTAATTTGTTCCAATTTATATATATATATATATATATATATATATATATATATATGTTAAGTGAACTAAATTACTTAATTTGACTTGAACCATGGTAAGTTAATTTGGGAGGTTGAAATTTATTTTGAATATCTATAATTGTATTTTTATTTTCTTAATTAAAGTTTAATTATTTTATAAATTTAGATATTTTCTATTGAATATATGGTAAAATATTTATCATTTTAATATTGAAAATGAATTTTTTACTTTTGTAAGCATTTATTGTTAAGTTTTGGTTTTAGAGGTAGCTATTATTTCTATCTTGGCTTTTTTGTATATCGAGATTCGTTTAAAGTGAAATTTGTAAAAAATGGGTCTGTTCAATTTTTTTTTTGTAAAATAGGGTCAAACTGGTAGGGTGAGCGACAACATTACAGGTGAAGTCGTCTCTCACCCTACCGATTTTCTTTCTTTTTTCTTTTTAAAGCAAAACCGTGTTATGGGAGACCGGTTTCTATTCACTTGAAAAGTGAAGTCGTCATCGTACATGACGACTTCACTTTTCAATTTTTAACGGGACAATTTTTCCTGCTCGTGTAACCAGCTTTAAAACTATCAAAAGCAAACATTGAATATATCTGGAAAATGCTCAAGCAGTTAAACACAACAAGAAGGAAAGTTAATGCAAGGAGAATCCCTCGGGGGGCATTTGGTTTTCGTAGGCCCAAAAGCCACCAATAGCAATGGGGAAGAGGCACATTGCAATGAAGAAATAAGTAACCTTGGCTCCTTTCCACATTGGCACACCAGCTGGGTGCTTAAAAGTTTAATGCACTGTGAACTGAATTTTCAAGGCCAAATTGTGACCTCTGAAAGAAAAGGCTATAATTCCAAGTGCATTCATGCCATGATGGCAAGAAATACAAGACTATAATTCCAAGTGCATTTATGGCAAGAAATATAGAAGCAGAAGGTTGTGACAATTATAGGGGTTCGTAGGAGATTGAAGGTGGTCTTCGTTGGCTTACAGAGAGGATCCCCCTCATGGTAGAGTAAGTTATAATACTGAAACGTTAAAAATTGAAAAGTGAAGTCGTCATGTACAAGGACGACTTCACTTTTTCAAATGAATAGAAATCGGTCTCTTATATCATGATTATGCTTCTCGAAAAAAGAAAAAAGAAACCGGTAAGGTGGAAGACGACTTCACCGGTAGTGTCGTCCTCCACCCTGACGACTTGACCCTTTTTTATAAAAAAAAAAATTCAACGAACCCCTTTTTACAAATTATAGTTCAAATGGACCCCGAAATACAAAAAAGCCTTCTATCTTTCTATCTTAGTCTAATCAATTAATTTATGACTATCACTTTCTTTTATGATATTTTCTAATTAGTTAACTCATTTTTATGTTGTGTTTGAATTTAGGTGTTTACTACTTTTGCATTGTGTTTGAAGGTATATTGAATAAAGTGATTTTGAGTATAGATATTGGCCCCAACCCATGAGCAGAAAGTTGGTCATAATTAGTGTAGTGATTCTTTTTCCCTCTTTTCACATGCACCGAGAGTGTGTAGTAATTGGACATGAATATGGATATGAACATGAAGGAGTTATATCTATGCATAAATTAAGATGTTGCATGTAGAAGTAAATTTCAAATTGTTTCACTTATGGAATAAAAGCAATTTCAAATTGGTGTATTAAATCTCTAAATTAAAAAATAATGAGAAAATTTTGATGTAATTACACTGATTAAAATCCATTAATTACAGTCTCTCACTAATACTAACTCTATTGGATTATAAGCTGTTTTTAGAAAAAATGCTAGTATGAAAATATCTTTGTCTTTTTCATTCAACACTCTTTTCTTTTGAGCCGTTTTTATATTGGAATTTTTGACCTCATACTATGTTTTCTTTCTTTCTCTTTTTGTATTTTTATGTAATGTCCTTCATTTCACCTCAGTAGGTATTGTTTGATTTGATTTGTTTTTTTCTCTTTGAATTATTCTGTATTTTGTTAACAATATCACCTTTTAGAATTTGTTACATGCTTTGATTGAAAAATGTTTTGGTCAGAAACTTTGCAAGTTCTAATAAATTTCATATTATTTAGAAATCAAAATTAATTTTAATTTATATTTTTTTTTCTCCCTCCAACATATGAGATCGACAGCTGAACTAGAGTCTTATTCAGATACACCCAATAAATAATAAATAGGATTAGAACAAAAATATTTATAAATTTAGATTTTTTTTTATTAGGTTATTGGTATTATTTATCATGTCATTAAAATATATTAATATATATATATATATATTGATTTAATATATTAAAAAAAATTAATAAATTACTTATTTTATTAATTTATTTATTATAACAAAGTAAAAATAATATAAATGATTAATAGTTTTTAAAAATAACATTAAATTACTTCCTTTATTTATTTATTTTTATAAAAGTAAAAGTATTTAATAATTATATATTTTGAATTTTGAATTAATTTTTTTGACGTTTTACTGTTTTAAAAAACATGTCAAGAAATCAGAAAAATAAACTAAATCTCTTTGAGTAATACTGTGGTAATAACATGTCATTAAAATATATTCAGCCAATTACATTAATAATGATATTTTATGTTGTGAACTTGATTTTAACTTATGCAATAAATAAATAACGTTAGAACAAAATTATTTACTACAATATTCTTTTGAAATACCTTTATTGCCAAAAAAAACTGATAATTATGAATTAACACTTATTTTAAATGGTTTTATTTAATTCATAACTATACGATTATTATTATTATTATTATTATTCAATTTAAAAATTTGAATATAGAAACAAAAGAATTGTCTTAATAAAAAAATTGTACTTCACTTTGACGTTGAGAAAAAGTCATGTATGTCTGTGTCATGATTAATATCTTTCAAGGTTTTTAGTGTCATTCATTTTGTGCTTTTATCTTCATTTCTTTTCGTCTTCATTTATTCATTGTCGTCTGTTTTCATGGTCAAGAAAATAGAGGGACCATCTTCGCAATCTTGAATTGTTGCCAAAAATAAAAACGATATTTTCTTAGTGTTTGATTCATTTTAAACAGCTCAATAAATTCTTAAAATATCTCTCCATCGATTATAACAATTGTAAAAAGAGTTAATTTGAAGATTGGAAACTAAACCAATATTGATTTCCTAAATTATCAAAATGAAGAGCGTTTTAAATTGACACTACTATTTTTTCTCTTTTTTTTCTCCAAATAAATTTAACATTATTATAAAGATATATTTATACATTTTTAAAACCTCTGAAGTTGTTATGCCTTATAACTATAATAAGTTATGAGAAAGAAAAATATAAATATTTACATGAGGTGTGAAGAGTTACTCAACTCAATAAAAATTTTCTTTTTTTTCATATTAATTTATTAAAAATTTATTTAATATATAAAGTACAATATGATATATTAAAAGAAAAGTAAAATGTAAGATATTTGTCATAATATATAATATTCGACAATAATAGAGAAGAATAAAATATATTATATTTCCATCAATAGGATTTAAATTGAGAGATATATGATATTTCTACTCTAACACCCTTCTCAAGATGGGATGTAACTTATGAAGGTCCAACTTGAAAGTAACAATTTTGGAAAGCAATCGAAAGAGAATCTTGAGAACTTTAGAAGACTGAAAACTTGAGAAATTTGAGAATTTGAAAAATTCGAAAAATTTGAGAAATTTGAAAATCTTGAAAAATTCGAGAACTTTAAGAAATTCGAGAGTCTTGAGAAGTCGAGAACCTAGAGAAAATTGATGAGAACTTGTAGAAAACTTGAGAAATTCGAAAACTTTGAGAAGTCAAGAGCCTTAAGAATTCAAGAACCTTGAGAAGTCGATAATATGGAGAAGTCAAGAACTTGAAGAAAGTCAAGAGAACATGGAGAAAGTCAACGAGAATCTGGAGAAATTCGACAAGAATCTAGAGAAAAGAACACGGAGAAAGTCACGAGAACATGGAAAAATTCGACAAGAACCAGGAGAAAGTCACGAGAACATGGAAAAAGTCGGCGAGAACCTGGAGAAAGTCGACGAGACAGGCGAAAAACGATGAAACAAAGGATGAAGTATGATTCACCATTGTAAAAAATCAACAAGAAAAGAGAAAATATAAAAAGTGTTTTTATTTGTTTTTTATCTGATATCATATTAGATATTATATATTGAATTTGAAGAGAAAAATAATTTATGAGAAGAGAAAATCAACGAGGAAAACACTTCCCAAAAAGAAAATTGCATAAAAAAGTTGACTTACAAGAATGACTTACATGGAAAGAGAAGATGACTTCCAAGAAAAAGAGAAAAGAAGATAACTTCCAAAAGAAGAGAATCAACTGCCAAAATCCTTAAAAAATATGTGCAAATGAAAATACCACTTACAATTGAAAATCACAACCAATCCATAATACAAAATACATTGTAAAATATTTCGTCGATTCTAACCCGCCTTCAGATATTATATAACTTTTTTTAATATAGCATTATTTTAATAAAACTGTGATTAAATAAGTGATTCTAAATATTATTTCTCGATGCCTAATGCCAAATATTTTATTAAAATTTCATATTTTACATAATTTCATATGCATCAATTTTCCTTTATGATAAGCTCACGTGATTTATTATTTTAAAATCCATTCTAATTAATCTACATGTTTTTCTATCGTCTTATAGAACTTATAATACTTATATACAAAATCTTCTGGTTAAGTTGACACTATTTTTCACATTTTAAAGGACAACCCACGTTTGAAATAATTGTGGATCAAAAAGGATTGTTAACTCATGATTAACTATCATTTTATTTAAGAAAAATAAATAGTGGATGTTGGAAATGTTTTGGTAAGTTCTGAAAATGATAAAATAACATATAATACTTTTATGAGATTATTGAAACACATTATAGAAAAAATATTAATAATTTATTTTTAGTGGATATAATAAACAGCTAGAAAGATTACAACTTTTGTTAATTTTTTGAACTGCTATAATTTCTTCAAATTATTTTAATGGTTCTAAATTTAGTTTCGTTGATGTCGTTTTTATTAAAGGGTCAAGCTCTTGGTAAAGCTCTTAAAGAGAAATTGATTTGAGATTTTGGTCACAAGGATAATGAATACGAGAATAAATATATTAGAATAAGAAATGTATTTTAGTGGTTTTTATTTTTATTGCATTTTTTGTAAATTACTAATAGATAAATTAATATCACTAGTATATTTTGTGAAAAACAATATGTGATATTCATGACTTGTATTATGACTACTAACTTTGCATACTGAAATATACATAGTTAGTAGTTAATATTTGTTAGTAAATGAACATATTTTTTTAGCAAGACTTATAAACAAACACAATAGTATTATGGAGGCCATTTTTTTTTTCAACAACAACAACTAATGAACCTTTGAAAACATTCCCCCTTGTGTGAGTGTGACCCTATTTTGTTTTTTTAAATGGATACAATAAACAATCACCTTTTGTAACAATAACTTGTGTTGCTGAATATGTATTGCTAATTGAGTTTTCTTACAATAATTCCATTTGAATAATTGAATATTCCATTTCTTACTATCTTTGTAAGATAATGAAGATCACTCCCTTAGCAATTTATTTATGTATTTTTACGAATGTAAACAAGAAGTGATGTGATTCTCTTTTAATAGTGCTCAAGTTAGTCAAACATTTTCAATCAATACTTGATTATTTTGGTGTTGTAAAATGATCGTTTTAATATTAAACCATTTTCTTTTTCATCCTTCGTCTACTATTTTTAATGTTTACAACATTGAGTTAATACTTGTATACATCGAAAATGGCGTTCTATGTTTAATTGAATTTAGATTAAATAACTTTTTGGATTTTGAAAATCCAAAATTATTGTGATTTTGGAATAGTTCATGTTATGAAATGTGGGATCGAATGAAACTCAAGTAAGGCATGAGTAGGTCAGGTTAGAGCTCTCTCATGCAAGGTCAAATAAAGATAGACCAAAATCTTGGAAGGTTGGACTTATGACAATAAAAATTGAGCCATGCCAAAATCAAGTTAGACTAGGTCACTCTTAGCTTAGTTTGGGCCAAACTAAACATAATTTGGGTCGGTTCAGGTTGGTCTTAAGTCAAGTTGGATTAGACCAAATTTAGGTCATTCTAAATCAGGTTAAATCCAAGTCAAGTTAGGTCGGGACAAGAGACACGTTATGTTGGTTGGGTTGGGTCCAATCAGATTGGATCAAGTAGACATGCCAAATCGAGTTTAACTTTGGTCAAATTTGGTTAGGATTGCATCAGGCTAAATTGAGGGCAAAACCACGGTAAGTTAAGTTTAATAGGAACTAGGTCAAACCAAGTTACTAAAACTCAAGTTGGACTAAGTTGGCCTAGGGTCCACATCGAGTTAAGTTAGGACAAGCCCTTGTAAGATCATGTTAAGTCACCCTAAGTCCACTTGGAGTTAAATTGACCCAAGCATAAGTTATGTTGAGTCACCCAAGGTCCACATTGAACTTAATTGATGATTTGGACCGAGATCACATTATATTAAGCTAACACAAGACCACATTAGACCAATTCAGCCTAGAATAATGTCAAGATGAGTAAATTTATATCCAAATCGAGTCAAGTCAAGTTGGGTAAAGATAGGTTGGGTCAAAGTTATGTAAGGTCAAGTTGAATTGGATTAGATTTGACCCAAGTTAAATTGAAACTAAATTGAGTCAAACTCATATTAGTTTGGATTGAGCTTGGCCAAACTCATATTAAATTAGCTCAAGTCTAGTCAAGTCAAAATGAGTTGGGTTTGCAAATTTATTAAATTTAATTTAATCTAAGTTAAGTTGAGTTTATCCGCATACCGACCTAAATGAATCTAAGCATAACAGATTCAAATATAATTTTAAAAAGTTAATTTGATATAATTTAAATTAAATAAGAGAATCTAATTAAATTTAATGGAGTAAAAGTATATCTAAAATTTAATTTATTGAATTTAGAATGGATTAAAAAATATCTACTCGAGTATTACAATGCAAGCAATTATACATTTATGTTGAACACTTATTTATTTTATATTCCTCACAATCTTAATCATTAACAATTTTATTAATAGTTGTAATCTGGCTTATGAAGTTACGCTTTGGATCATCAAAACGCAAGTGAGTGAATGCCCCATTCTTCTCTTAGCTTCTCTTTGAGCTGCTCAACTTCTTTTTCAGGCAAAGTAACGGTCACCATTCTCCCACTCTTCCCATCTTCTTCATCTTGCAATCCCGGCAGCACCAAAACGACACCGTCACCACCCACCCCACCAACTCCACAATTCACCACAACCGGTTTCTCTCCATTCAAAACAACCTCGTAAATACCATCTTCTTCCAAATCCACAAAAGTCAATCTTGCTCCATAAACCACCAAATTCTCTTTCCCTTCCTTCTCTTCCACCAACTTCTCCACAACGCTATTCTCAACCCTTTTCTCCTCCCCAATCAGCTTCGCCAAATCCGCCACGTCGGATTTTCCAACCGCCACGTCTGCTTCAACCACACTTATAACCACGTCGTTCGTCGGAAACTCATCCGAGCCACCGCCACGTGTCAAAACTGTCACTATCTTTGGCTCCGAGTCTCTGATGCGTGCCACGTGTTTCCACACCAGAGCCGATAGAATCTCGAAGTACGAGGTATCGTTGGCCTGGTTTTGGTCGCATGTGAAGATGGACGTTACCAGATGGTTAAGTTGGTTGGGAGTAACGTGGAAAGTGTGGCTCACCATCTTGGTGTCGTTTGCGGCGAGCCAGAGATCCTCTACGGTCGTGACCATTTTAACGGAAATGGGATTCCCGTGATTCCCATTGTTTTGTGGTGGGGATGGAGCTGGTTTGTGACTTGTGACGTGAAGGGTTTTGGGTGGCGCGTGACCCGCGAGTATTCGACTCCACTTGGTGATGAAATTGAAAGCTGAAAAAGCATCTCCAAGAACATGGGACCAACTAAGCCCCACAGAAAGCCCACCACATTTGAACCAAGTGAACTGCACGCAAAACAAATAACATAATGACACATTGATAGTTAGTTGCATAGTACCACATAGAATTCTACGAGGACATATAAGGTCCACCAAGTGACAAAATTGGATTAATGATAACGATGAAAAGAAATTATGAGTTCAATTCTATCCACTAATATAACATTAATAATCGATAATTATCTATAAAGAAAATTCACATAAAATACTTAACATCTGGGTTATGATTTGTTTTTTACACCATACTCTTCTTTCTTAAATTCTATTATTATTATTTTTTATGTTTTATCTTTTCTTGCTGTCACTTGTCCGATGTATGAGCCAATAATGTTGTCTGAGAGTTAATGAATGCACACCTAACCGTGGTCATTATTCAGGCACGAAGATTACGACAGATAACACCTATCGGATAAGAGCAAAAGCAATTGTGGAAAACGAAACCAGAAACCATAACTGTATTTCATTGAATAATTTGCCATTCATTTGTATTGGGAAAACTTGTCTATTCAAATCATGCAGAGTACTTAAGATAACAAAGTAGGTAGGCAAACAAATCTGTATTATCTGTTGTAAGATGTAATAGTTAACATTATTAATTAATAAGGATATGAACCTCTACGATATAAGTATTTTTTTTTAATTATCATTTATATCGTATACAAAGTGATATTACCAATATTTAAATCGACGTTGCTCCTAATAATTACACCTCTTACTTGTATTAACTTATATTAATAATTATAGACAAATTTAAAACCACTTTATGCAACAGGAAAACAAATATATAAATTAGGAGAAAAATGTTCATAGGTCATATCGGTTGTTATACGAAGATGACGTTCTTATTTCCCAACCCCACTCCAATTTATTTATTTATATATATTCAAAATTTCAATCTTATTTGTAAAAAGAAGTTCTTTCAATTAAAATAAAAACATTTTTTTAGCAACCCCTGATGTCGAAAACATTTATTATTTATAGTAACATGTTGTGCTTTTTTTCCTTTAGTTTTTTCCCTGTTTTTTTAAGGTGTCATTTAAGATTATTTCAAAGAAATTAAGAATACAATAATTTTTTTAAATCTTAGTTAAACATTGATAAATTTTTATTTTACTTATTTTATCTGACCATGACAAATATAATCTAATTAAAACTAGGTGAAAAGTAAGATTAATACAAACTAAAATGGAGTAAAAATATCGTATAAAGATCAGAAAATAACAGTTAAATAAAATAAACAATTTGCAAAAACAAATCTCGCAGCTAAATAAGGAGTAATAAATAAGCAGTTCTATAATAAAAACAATTATTGACGATTAACGAATAACATATTAAATAATTAATACTTTTAACAAATAATTATTTTATTTTCTACACTAATTTTTTAACCAAAATATATATATTTTAAAAAAATATATCTGAGACAATTTTAATTAAAAAAAAGAAGCAAGCTAACAACCTTCATTTAATTTAATTGAACTAATCAAATACACCCTCGCCTATTTTTCCATTAAATTAAACCACCTTACTTTTAATTCCCTTCCAAATTAATCCTTTTCTTTCATTATCCCAAAAGATGAGTGAATTTAATATCTCTGATGCGAAACAAAAGCCATTAATTAACTGGTGAAATTTCCATGAAGCTATAGTACAAATTATAAAAAGTCTTTAAAGCAAGCAACGCAACAACACACTTTGTATCACACACCCAACTAACATGCCCAAAATTAGGACTTTAGGGTTGTTAATTATAGGCAACTCACATAAAAACCATCATAAAAAACGAAAAAGCTGGTCCGTGAAATAAAGTTTCACAATTCATAAAAAGAGTTTTTTCTGAAGACATTCTCAACTGTCAACAATAAATTAAAGCAATAACAGAAGACGAAAAGTAAAAGTAAAAAAGAAATTACAGTATAAAGATACCTTTTATTTTATATTTTCAACAATATAATAATTCAAAGCAATAAAAAAATGAAGTTTTAAACAGTTTAAAACATATTTTTTTTTTGTATAAATATATAAATTAAAAAGTATAATAATTTTGAAGAAAGTGAAAATGGTGTACCTTAAGAAAGACCAAGGGGGAGAAACCTAGGTCAGGACCAAGCACGTGATCGGGGAGAAGAGCGTGATGAAGGGAGGAGCCGTTTTGATGGAACCATTCGCGAAGGGTGAGGTGGGAGTGAGACTCGGCGATGCGGACACCAGCGTCGTTGCACTTGATGAAGGGTCGACCCGATTCGGAGATGCGGATCCGACCCGAGAGATGGGTGACATGGTCGAGGAGTGGGAACATGGGTTTCTTGAGGTCGTAGATGGAGAGTCCCTGAGCAGCGTGGTTGACGAAGAAGTAGAGGGCTCTGATGTAGTGGAGCTTCAGGAGCAGGTCCATGGAGCTCAGCTGCCACTCACTCTGTTCGTCGCCGCGTGGGGTTGCCGGCACCACCGTTGAGATCTTGGAGCTCGGAGGCTGGGTTTCTTCCATAAGGGTGGTGGTTGTGATGAACAAAGAAGAAGAAAAGAAGAAGAAGAAAAAGAAGGTTTGTGTTGTGTTGTGTTGTGTGTGGTGTGTGTGAAGCTGTGTTATATAATGGTGTTAAACTTGAGTTAGTTATTAGTTGGTATAGTCTATAGATTGAGTTAAAGTGATGAGATAATAGGATCATTAATGAAGGAAACTGATGAATCAGCGAGAGAAGAAAGAGAAGAAACGAGAAGAAACTAAATGCGCAGAGGTTATGTGAACACAACAAGTAGTTACCACTCTCGCATCAACCAAATTTATTTTACTGTTTATTTTTTATTTTTTTCATATAGAACAATCACACTACTTTTTTTTTTTTTTCTTTTTCTTCCATTTCTATTGTCATGGAGTTTAATAGAAAATTTTAAAGAGGAAAAGTAGTTTTTTCTTTCAAATGGTCAGTGTAATTTTTTTTTTCAAGAGTGAATGTAAATGATTTGTTTTTAATAAATAATTACTGTAATTTTCTTTTTTTAATAAAATTACATAATTACATGTTGTCTAATTTATTAATATTGTTTTTTTTAATTGTAAGTTTTTACAGTGTTATTCTAGTAATTGACACGAAAATAGAGATGGGATGGGCACAGCTCATAATGTTTATATACAAATTCTCAGGTCCTAAAATGCTTTGAAGTGGTATCATCATTTTACATTTTAAGCAAATTCTAACAGTTTTGTTTTAATGAAACTTAAATATTTAGATAATTAATTCCTTTAAAATATTTTTAATATGGAATGGTTGTTTTTTATTATTAAGACTCAAGATTTTATATAAAATATACTTTAATTTGAAAACTATTATCATTATTCTTAAATTTGAAACCTTTATCATCTTATTAAACTTTAATTATTCACTTTACATATCATTTTTTTTTTCAATATATCCTTTAGGAACATGTGGCTTTTCCGATGATGAAAATCTTAACTGGATTCTTTAGGAACGTTCTTGGTGCGCTCATGAAAATCTTAATTGGAAGCTATGAACGACATATTATTATGAAAGTATAGAAGAGTAGGTTTGACATAGGAAACTTTAAGAATTCGGAGTAAATATGTGATACATTGTATCTCATAAGTAATAATGGCGGGCACGATATAATGCTTTAGAAGAGCTTCTTGATATGGTAGGTTGTTTCCTAGATTTCTATGATGTAATGAAATCTCCTTGGTAGATAGCATATCATGAGATAGTCCAACGAGTTTACAGACAGCTTGTTCGGTCAGAGTCACTAAAAGCTTTTAACTGCATAGTTTTAATCGCGGATAAAGATACCGCCACAAGTTCCTTTTAGATATATGTAGCTCGAAGATGATTAGTAGTTATTCAAGAAACATATTGGCTTAAATAATTGAATGCAAAAGTGATGTCTGGTCTTGTATTTGTGAGGTAGACCAAATGTTCTATGAGTCTTCTGTAAAGAGTGATGTCTTCATCAATTAAATCTTCTTCATTATTGGTATGACGATTAGACTGAACCATATGAGTGGGAGTAGATGCATACTCAAGCATTATGGTGTCTCTAAGCAGGACAAGGACATATTTTCTTTGTGAAATGTGTATCCTCGTATTGTTTCCACTTTAATTCATAGGAAATATGTGACCTCCCAAATTTTAAATATGAATTTTATGATCAAGAAGATCAATTATCCCATTAATTTCTGTTAGAGTCGCGCAATGGAATATTTGCGTTTAGACAAAATCAAGATGAGTGAATTGGTTTCTTAATAAAAATTGTGCTTTACAATTTCCCCCTTTTTAAAGTTAGACTTAGCAACAAAAATCAATTCCTTTATGATAACAACAAATAAATAAAGAGAGCAAGAAAAAAGAAAATTGCATAAGGTATTTTATAATGGTTTAGATCAAAAGATCCTACGTCTAATTGTTAATCACTCTTAAGAGATTAACCAAACACTAAAATAAATTGAATATTACAATCATAGTACGAACAAATTAGGAAAGATAGTCCCTCTCTTGAAGCCACAAGAGATGAAAGACAAATCCATTGAATCCACAAGGGATGAACACCTCATTTGAGTCACACAAAGGATGAACAACTTAACCTAGCAAAAACATCAACACCTTATCACCTAAGGTCAGACTTAGTGAAATTTACACACTATTCACATTAGGCTTTTCAAAGCTTTTCATAGAGAGTTTTCAAGTTCTCATACTTTTTCTAAATTTTGTATCTTTCAAATGAACTCCCCACTTCATTTATTAAAGTAAATTTCAAAATTAGGTTTAAAGGATGAAGAGTTAAGTTACAACTACCACCAATAATTGATTATTGCAATCAATAGTTGACTATTGTCGAAAAATGATTTTGAAAATAATTTTACTTTGTAGTAATCGATTATCATAAGTGATAATTGATTATCATCGTGTAGTTTAAAGAAAATTAATCTCTTATGTGTTTCAGTGCTGCAATTTTGGGACTCATAGACTTAGTCTAAAATACCTTAATAACTATTAAAAGATATTACAAAGGCAAAATATAGCAAAAAATAAAAAATAAAAGTCTTCCAATTTCTTTGGCTTCTATTTCATCTTTGAACTTGGCATCATCATCAAAACAAACTTTTTGAAGAAGAATGTCCAACAATTTCTTCTTTTTATCAACAATTTCTTTAATATTGTCTCTAGTAAGAATAATGTCATCCACATAAATCTAAAGGGCAATAATGAAGTTATTAGAATGATTTAAAATTAATGAATGGTTTGCTGGAGAAAAAGAATATTAATGTACAATTAGAAATTGTGATAGTCTTGCATACCATTATCTTTCTACTTGCTTTAAATCACATAAGGAACATTATACATTGACCACTTGACTTTTACTTTGATGTTGTAGACTAGGAAGAAGTTGCACGTACACTTCTTTATAAAGATCCCAATGGAAACAAGTGTTATTTACATAAAGCTGCTTGATACTCCATTTGTTAACAAAGAGAACAACAAAGAAAAGTCTTAAGTAGAGAGTTTGGCAACAAGGATGAAAGTATCTTGGAAGTCAAATCCTTCAAGTTGAGTATATCTCTTTGCAACAAGACAAACTTTCTAATGTTCTCATTTCCACCATATTTGTGTTTGATTTTGTAGATCCACTTGTAACCGATAATGGTTTTGTTGGAATATAGTTTAGTTATAGTACAAGTATGAGTGGTTTAAAGAGCAACAATCTTTTCATTCCTAGCTTTAATCCAATTGTTGTCTTTGGAGGCTTCTTTGTAGTTCTTGGATTAGACACTACAAGAAAAAAATGATTTTAACAAATGTTTGTTTTTACATTACCCAAGGTTAAAACCTCCACTAAGTCATTTACTTGAGGTTCTAATTTCTCCCACAAAACCATCCCTCGAAAATGTGTTCGTCACATTTTTTTTTTGAACCCAATGAAATGTTAATCAATTGTTTGGATTTTTTAGCCTTTTGTAAAACTCTGTTAATTAGTTCTACTGGTTTAAAAACCCTAGTTAACTACCATAGGTTTTGAAACCATTGTTAACTACCATGGATTTTGAAACCTCTACTAACTACCGTGAGTTTTGAAACCTCCGTAAATACCATAGATTTTTAAATTATTAATATTATTTTGTTTTACTCATTTATCATTTATGCATTCATATATATTTTTTCAACCACAATTATTTACATTTATTGTATTTATTTATCTATATTTGAGTTATACAAAAATATATATAACACTCATCGAATTAACAAGTTATTTATAAATTGTTAGATTTCTAAAATAGGTTTACAATGTGCATTTACAATATATAGTTAAAATATTTCTCCATCGAAAGATGATGATTATGATGAAGTGTTTGTTTCAACTATATACTAACGACATAGAACCAACCTTATTTTATGTATAATCCAACATGTATTCAGCCTACAAACTTACAAATTTAAATAGGACTACTAACACAGTTCAAAAACAGAAAATCCTACAAAGTTCAAAAAATAGAAAATCCTATGACCTAATAAAATGCAAATCCACCAAATCTAGTACTAAACAATGAAAGTAAAACAAGTTCCATTTGTAGTTTATGTGGTATCCATGACTCAAAACATGTAATTAGTTATTGCAGGCAGTCTTGTGAAGAAATTTAAAGGCACTGGAGGTTTGTTTTGGGGCTTAGGGTGTTGTCTCAACACACCTAGAAAAGCACAAGTGAAGTAAGCACAATGATAGGATTCTCGTTTGGACACAACAAGTATAGAAATATGTGTACAAGTTGTTCATCTACCATGACTGAAAACACAGAGAAAATACAAGAGAATGAGAAAGAAAAAGAAACACAATAGAAAAGATAAAGATGCACAATAGAAGTGTTATTTTGAAGAGCTCTAATACCATATTAGAATTATATATAGAATCAATCCCAAAGATGCAAATAAGCGTTTTCTTCTGTGTTGATTATCTCAATGAACAAAGATGCATTGTCTCATAGTTGCACTATGCATAATGAATGTGGATAAAGATTTCAACACTATTGAAAACATCTTAGTTGATATTATTTATTGGAGATGTTGTTGAAAAATATATTCATCTTGTTAAAAATACAATAATGTAATTTAATTATTATGTATGTTGTGGATATCTATACTTGCATATAAAGTGAATTGTTCTTTCTTTTCCATTTTACTCTTTAAATATTTAAAGAAAAATAACTATTTTTTTAATTTTATTTTTTAAGTGATCGTCTGTTTAAATTAACCATTTTTAAATTTTTTTTATTAAAAAATCACCTACAAAACAAATAAGAACTACTTACATCAAAATTATAAAAATTATTTATATTTAATTTTATAATTATGATAATAATAATAACGATAATAATAATTTTATTATTTTTATTATTATAAAAAAGATAAACGTTCACACACATATGTTTTCACTAATATAAAATAAAATATATATAATGTGTGCTATATATCATATACTAAATATTTAAAATTAAATTAACTTACTAATATAAATTTTGTAAAATAATATAATTCCATTAAAAAGAACTGCTTTGTTACTTATTATTACGTACCTACTAAAATCTGTCCCTTTGACATTTTTTTTCAAAGTTTATTTTATATATTTTTAAAATAAATAATCTAAGATAACACTGTAGAAAGAATACACGCTAATGTTATACTTCAAAAATATAAGTCTAAAAAGTGTAAATAAAGTAATTTCTTCAAAATAATTTCAATATAAAAATGTAAATAAAAAATACACAATTTAATAAAATCACACTCTACATAAATATAGCATGTTAATATATTTAAATTTAATATAAGTTTATTGTTAACGATTATGGATTCTTCGGAGGTTGGATATTAATCACCTCATAGTAAATTTATTCGTATCTATATACCAGTTGAAAGTATTTGAAAAAATAAACATAATGATATAAATACCTTAAAATGCTTGCACTTAAATCAGATTAATGAAGTATTATTTACTGGTTTAAAAGAAATGTATACTAAAATAAATACTAATAAGGTGTGCTAGTGACATAATTTATTTATTTTTCTAAGAACCAGGCTTTAGAACATGTTTCCATAGACAAAAAAAACATATTATTTTATGCATATTTATTATTATTTATATTTCGTGAATTATTTTTTTTAATAAATAAATAAAATCAAAATATTAAATAATTTTTAATATATTAAATTTTACAATAAAATATATTTAAACCTAAAAAATTATTAGTCAATTTTTCGATTGCTTTGCAGAGTTTTTATTATACAAACTATCTTGTATCTTCTATATTCTATCTACTTCTTCCTATTTTATTCCTCATAATATAATTATTAACTTATTTGTTAGGGACAGTTTTATAAAACTGTCATTAGTTTTTATTTTACAATATTTTTATTTATTTATTCAACTGATTTTTATTTTATTAATTTAGATTTTTTTACTACAAATGATTTATATTTCATTTGTAATATTTTGTGTTTTTTTTTTACTTTTTAAATTTGGATTAAAATTTTTACCAAAAATTATTTATATTTTATTTGATAATACTTCTATAACTCACATTTTCTTTTTCACTTTTATAATTTAATTACTTTTATTAATTTAAAACTTTTAACCTACATTCTCAATTTAAAATCATACATGCCCTTAGGATGTCAAAAATATTCGTAACCGCGGGTATCCGCGGATAAAACCCGCAACGGGTAAAAAATGGATATTAAAAATGGATACCCGCTACCCGCGGGTATGGGTATTTTTGATACCCGCATGTTAACGGGGCGAGTACGGGTATCATAGTATCCGTACCCGTGGATACCCGTACCCGCTAAACTTTACCTTATATATATATA
>Ga0209589_1002879_pt1 | contig 30020 bp, 19 predicted proteins | sample CowpeawhiteBW_FD_187525 | JGI IMG/M metagenome (GOLD analysis project Ga0209589, IMG submission 187525) | Root nodule microbial communities of legume samples collected from California USA - Cow pea white BW (SPAdes) (version 2) | ecosystem: Host-associated > Plants > Roots > Nodule | place: USA...
AAAAAAAAAACAAAAACCAAAAAAAAAAAAAAGAATTATTATTATCTTTTACAATATCTTTAAAATAATTCACAGATTTCTTCAAGTGATTATTCAACTCCCCTTTTTTTATTTTTCCACGTCTAAGTGGGCCATTTTAATAAAGGAAAGCTTGATGGAAGGGTTAATGTTGACCAACTCGGTAGTAAAGACTCACAAATTCAACCAATCAAACTTTCTTTTTTCTTTTTTCTCGAAAAAATTGAGAAAATTATTTTTTAGAAAGAAAAAAAATTGAAAATTTTAACGTTATGGTTTTATTTGCTTTTTGATTAAAAATATATCTAAACTAATATAAAAATTAAATAAAAGCAAGCTAAAACTTAACCATAAGTTTAACTTCAACTAGTGTCATCACTAAACAACCCTAAAAAAGTGTTATGGTTTTACTAAACAAATGATAGCTTTTACATCTACTAATTAACACTAACTAGACATTTAAATGGATATATTTTTTACCTTAAACTAATTAATACTATGCACACATAAAATTGTTTTTTCTAACTAAATAATGATTAACTCTATAAAAGTTAAGTTAATTAAGAGCATGTTCAAACCAACTTTTAATAAGATTTTTCATATAGTTTTTTGAATTTGAACCAACTTCTAGTAGAGCATGTTTGAATTTTTCATATAGTTAATTAAGAGCATGTTTAAACCAACTTCTAGAAGACAAACTAATTTTTTATTTAGAGGTTTTTTTTTCTTTCTAAAACTAAAAAAGCTTGTTTAAATGGGTTCTAAAATTATGTTTGACAATACTTTTTTCTACGAATTAAAATTATTTAATTTATAAAATAAAGTATAGAAACTCTATCGTATTAGCTTCTCTCCTCTCTTTTTTTTCAACTTATAAGATAATATTTTTTTTTCTCTAAATGTTTATGAGGATTCCCACACCAGTGCAGTGCAGGAAAGGCTTTTGGCCTTGGTTATTTTCATCATTTTGCCTCGGTTTTAGACTCGAGGCATATTGAGATGAGACCAAAAGAAGCAACCTTTGGTCTCGGTTGCAAAGGAACCGGAGCCATAGAGGGACTTTTTTGCTTCGGGTATATGAGAACCAAAGCCATCTTCACGCACCAGCTGCAACTACTTTCAACCACCGCACCACCAACCTGCAACAACGCACAGAACAACAGCATCGTCGGCGTGCAGTCCACCATGGAGGGTCTCAATGCCATCGGCGGAGGTCACAGCAGAGGCACCCGCGGCTGAGAAGGCTTCACCCTCGATCTGGTGAGCGGCGGCAAAGGCTTCGTTGGATGAGAAAGTGTCGTAGCGTTTGGAGAGTACGGAGGGGAACCGGCAGCGACGCATCCTTCTCTTCCTTCCTCCCCAACGCGAGATAGGGGCGGCTCCTTGCTCGCGTGTCCACATGATAGTGCTGATCTCCCTCACGGCTGCACGGCCTTGCCCGCCGGAGACTATATCAACGATTCCAGCCGTCGCCGGCGTCCACACCATTCATCTCCAATCCTTGATCCTTTGCTTCCGCGAGAGAGAAAGGTGCCCAAGACTCTGCGGCTCGTCACCACGCGACCATCACTCCTCCGTTCACGCGACCACACTCCCGTGGAAAAATAGTGTTTTTAAAGGGTTTGAAAATTAAAGGGAGGAAGAGAAAGAGCACCCACACGTGAACCAGAGGAGAAAAATTTGGGTTGGCAGCAGCGGAGAGAGAGGAAAGAGTTGCAAAGGCGCAGAGAAGAAGAAGGGGGTTCGCGAAATTGAAACCCTAAATAAACCCTATGACTTCGGTTCCTTTAACAATCGAAGCCATTTTTTTGGCTTCAGGTCTTCTTAGACCAAGGCATATAATTCTCTTTGGCACCGGTTTTGGACAAACCGAGGCCTATAACTCTCTTTGGCTTCAGGTGTTAGTTGAACCGAAACATAAAACTTGGCTGAAATTGTAAAAATGTCACCGCGTCATTATATGCTTCGATTCCTAGCCAACCGAGGCATATAAAACGAGATGAAAAGAAAATTCTACACTAGTACCAAAATGACTTGTGGAGACCGGATGTAATCTTGAGGATAGAACCCATATACCTAATTCTGTTTTATAATAAAATAAAATATTAAACCTTAAAATTCATGGTTGCATAGACGTGTTTACTTTGGGTCTTTGCTTGTGCTAACCAAACAAATTAAATAGACTTTTTCACTTTCAAAGACGTGTCCAATCCATTGATAATAAATGAGAAAATCACAATCATGACATGTTAGATTTAATATTTTTTTATTATATGACATTATTTTAAAAAGTTTTTGTAATAATTTATTTTCAATACTCTTCATAAAATTTTATATTTTCAATGACATTCTTTTCAAAATTACTTTTAAGATAAAGAAATATATCTTTAATTTATTTTCTCGATCTATTTGATATTCTAATTTATATATATATATATATATATATATATATATATATATATATTTTAATTTATACCTATTTAATTTTTCCGTAATTAGATGATGTGATTTATCATGATGTTTTCATGTCTTCACTTATTAAAAAAATATAAGCTCTAGTAGCTGATATAAACTTAATATACTGATGTCTTAAACTTACGAAGATGAAGTAATTGGTTTATTTATTTATTTCAAGAGCATACTAGTATGAAACGAAATAAATGGTAGAAAAAGTGGAACACTAGTAGAATTCAATGGAAAGAAAAAGTGAAAGCAATAATAGTTTGTCCCATTGGTTCATTCGTGTTGGATACGTTCTAGATTTGGTTCATGTAGAAGAATGAAACACCACTATGAGAAAAACATTGCATGATTTACATAAACAAAATCTCAATGAACATATGATCCAATTAGTTTATTCTAACTAGTCATGGCTTCACCTCTGTTTGCCTTTCTTCTTTGCTCAATGGTGCTGTTACACATCTTTGCAGTAGCCCAAACCAGAAGCAACAAAATCTTTGATCACTCTCTTCTGAAAGAAACTAGCAAAGTCTCATGGGTAGTTTCATCTTCTGGTCAGATAAACCAGACCAGAAGAAACATAACTGTTGGTGATTCACTTTTTGCAGAAACAACTAGCAGCAACACCTCAACGTGGGTGGTTTCACCTCTTGGTCACTTTGCCTTTGGGTTTCTTCCACTTGAGAACACTAACCATTTCTTACTTTCCGTTTGGTATGCTAAGGTTCCTGACATGACTGTTGTTTGGTATGCAAATGGAGACACTCCTGCTCCAAAGGGGTCAAAGGTTGAACTCACTGGTGATGATGGGTTAGTCCTCACCGCCCCAAATGGTGAACAGTTATGGAAAACTAAGAGTCTTGGTGGTAAAGTTTATCAAGGGTTTCTAAAGGACAATGGAAACTTTGTGCTTGTGGATGAGAATCATCAAGGTGCGTGGGAGACTTTTAAGCATCCAAGGGACACCTTGTTGCCCACACAAACTCTTGAAAAAGGTGAGAGGCTTTCATCAAGATTTCTAGAGGCAAATTACTCAGAAGGAAGGTTTGAGATGATGTTTCAAATGGATGGTATTCTTTCCATTCATGCTTTAAACTCACCCTCTGGGTATGCCAATGAAAACTACTACGAAAGTAGGACTGAAGAGTCCAACACATCAAGCCCTGGAACTCGTTTGGTGTTTGAACCATCCGGGTATGTGTATGTTTTGAGGAAGAACAGTGAGAAATACAACTTGTCAACATGGAGTGGAGCCTCTACTACTACTGACGAATCTTACTTCAGAGCAACTCTTAATTTTGATGGGGTGTTTACACTCTATCAACATTCAAAGAGTTCGTTTGGGAGTGGTGGTTGGAGTGCTATTTGGTCTCAGCCAGATAACATCTGTCTCAGCAGACTTGCCACTGAAGGTAGTGGTGTTTGCGGGTTTAACAGTGTTTGTACGTTGGGGAGTAATCAACGGCCAAGTTGTCAATGCCCAAAATGGTACTCTTTGGTTGACCCTAATGACCCCTATGGTAGCTGCAAGCCAGATTTCATACAAGGATGTGCAGAAGATGAACTCATTGGAAATGCAGATGCAGCTGAATATGATTTTGAGGTGTTGGTAAACACAGATTGGCCTCTTTCAGATTATGTGCTTCTTAAGCCATTTACTGAAGAACAATGTGAACAATCATGTTTGGAAGATTGTATGTGTGCAGTTGCCATCTACAAATCAGGTAGTGATTGCTTCAAGAAGAAGTTGCCTCTTTCAAATGGTAGAGTTGATGTTGGACTTGATGGTGCAAAGACTTTCATCAAGGTGAGGAAAGATAATTTCTCTTTGGTTGTTCCACAAGCCAGAGTGAATGAGAATAGTAAGAGCTCATTGAGTTTGGTTTCTTGGGTACTTTTTGGAAGCTCTTCATTTCTCAATGTCATATTCATTGGGGCCTTATGCATGTGTTCTTTCTACATCTTTCAGTACAAGAAGAAGCATAGAGGAATTGAAAAAAATGAGAATGCCCTTGAAACTAACTTGCGTTGCTTCGGTTATGAGGAGCTTGAAAGAGCTACAAATGGTTTTCAGAAAGAGTTAGGAAGAGGGTCTTTTGGTGTTGTTTACGAAGGAGTCATAAACATAGGCTCAGAAATTCCAATAGCAGTGAAAAAGTTGAACACTTTGCTTTTCCAACAGGTTGAGATGGAGTTCAAGAACGAGTTACATGTCATTGGTCTCACTCATCACAAGAACTTGGTGCGGTTGATAGGCTATTGTGAGGCTGAAAAGGAAAGATTGTTGGTTTATGAGTACATGAGCAATGGCACTTTGGCAAGTCTTGTTTTCAATGAGGTGAAACCTGAGTGGAAACTAAGGTTGGAGATTGCATTTGGGGTTGCTAGAGGACTTGCATATTTGCATGAAGAGTGCATCACTCGGATTATCCACTGTGACATAAAGCCACAAAACATACTCCTTGATGAGTACTACAATGCCAGGATTTCTGACTTTGGATTGGCCAAGCTCTTGAAGATGAACCAAAGCAGAACCAACACTGCCATAAGGGGAACAAAGGGGTATGTGGCACTTGAATGGTTTAAAAACATGGCTATCACAGCCAAAGTGGATGTGTACAGTTATGGTGTGTTGTTGCTTGAGATCATTTGCTGCAGAAGAAATGTGGAAATGGATCTGGAAGAGGAAGAGAAGGCTATATTAACTGATTGGGCTTGTGATTGCTACTCAAGAGGGACTTTTGATCCATTGGTTGAAGATGATAAAGAGGCATTGGATGACAAAATGAACATGAAGAAGTTGGTGATGATTTCCATTTGGTGTATTCAAGAGGATCCAAGTCATAGACCAACCATGAGAAAAGTGACACAAATGCTTGAAGGTGTCGTAGAAGTCCAACCTCCACCATTCCCCTCACAACTTAGTAGACATTCTCAAAATTCATGAGTTCTTTTTATGTAACCTCAAGAAATACTGAAATAAAACATCTTTGGTTCACACCTATTTCAGTGTTTTCTTATTTACTTATTTTATGTTGTCTCGATTATATCTTAGAAGAATATATGATGTTTTCTCGTTTGCTTTTATTGTGTTATTTCCCATCATATTTCAGAATTATTAGCAATTCTGGGTTCTTTTGAAGAAATGCATACTTGTTATTTTAATTGGAGAATTGTTTGTAGCACTAATGCAAAATTAGCCTTCCACCACGTTACACGTTTTATGTGGGACTCAAAGGAAAACAACGAGGTGGTATTTTAGTAAATAAGTGGAACCTATTTACATATTTACATCTCTTACAAATTTTTACTACTAAATTTTAATAACTTTTTTTTTTATAATTCTATGTATCATTTTTTAAGTTATTTTTTGTTTTTTTACTTTTTTATTTTTAATATTTTAAAATTACTTAAAAAATGTCATCTAAAAAAAAATTATCAAAATTTAGTAGTTAAAATATATTGTGCTTACATTACACTTATTTAAATCTAACTTAAAATTGTTTAAAATTAGGGCTTCCAAATTTTTTCTTTCTCACAATTTCGACATGAATTTTTTCTTTTTCTCGTTTTCTTTCTATTATGATGATGTTATTCATGATTGTTTCTAGAGGTGTTAGAGGTTATGTTATTCATAATACTAATACATAACTGATTTTTACGTTTGAGTTCGTAATACTTTCTTTTAATTTGGGTAACTAATAAATTAAATATTTTAATTTAAGTTTCTTATGTTAAATAGTTTTATTATTCACATGTAGGTTAAATTGAAACGTGTAAACAGAATCTAAATTATTAAAAAAATGATATGTTTTAAATAACTTCTTTTGCACATTTTAATAGTGTAAATTATTATATGATAAAAGAATATTAATTATGATGATAAAAAAATAAGTTGAAAATTTGAACTACAATTTTAAGATATTTTAAAGATTAGTTAATAAATAACACAAAAATATAAATAAATTATTTTTTATAATTTTTTAATCATTCAATATGTGAAAAGAAGTGACTGGGTATTCAAATTAAATATTATATTGATAATCTAAAACTTTTTTAAGTTAAAATTAAAATCTTAATAATACTTAAAAGAAAGTAAAAAATGTTGTTTGGGCTTTTTAGCCCATTTCCGGGCCCATAATCCCCACAAAGCAGGGTAAAACCCTAGTTCATTTCGTGCGCGCTTTTCAGTGTTGAAGCTTTGAGCAGAGGCATCGGTCGTTCTTTCCTTCGCTCGCTCACTCACTCTCAGGAAGAGACAACACAATGAAGGTTTCATTTACAAGCCCTAATATTTGCCCAATTTTATCTCTTCGTTTTCTCGTTTCTTTGTTTCTCAATTCCCGCGTTTTCAATTTATCTTTTGCAGTTCAACATTGCCAATCCAACCACTGGCTGCCAGAAGAAGCTCGAGATTGATGACGATCAGAAGCTGTAATTTCTCCTCCTTGTTTTTTATTTTGGTTTTTAAATGTTCGGCGTTGCGTTTGTCTTCTTTCTCCGTGTTAAAAGATGCGTTTAGATGGTAATTTGAGTTGGAAATTCGTTAAATTCACTTACACGTTTGGCAGGGGTGTTTTCTGCAGTTAGTTACCTGGGGTAGCTTTCTATCCATCAATACTATATATAAGTTCTTCTATGTTGAGCTTTTTTTTTGTCTTTTTTTTTTTTAGCTATGTGTAGGGTTGAATGTTATATTTTGAACCATTAGTAAAGTTGCTTTCGATGCTGTTTGCCAGTTACAATTAGAGTTTCACCTTGGTTAGGTGACCTTTAATTTTTGCATTAAAGGTCAATATATGTTGTTGTGATCAAATACTTTTTCTAATTTGAGAACACTACTGAAAGGACCCAATAAACTGCATCCTAGTTTTCTCTGCGTCTGAAAAGGAGACACATGGAAGATCTGGAAAAGGAAGTGATGATGCATGCATTCATGTCCTCAGACATCACCAGTATTGTTAAATTGGTGGCTGTAATGACTTACCAAATTTAAAGGCAACAGAGAGGATTGTGTTAATACAAGTGCATTAGTAATACAATCAGTATACCAACTATGGGAAAATTTAGGCCTTCTGTTAGACATTGATAACACTGGACCCATGTTACTGTGATTATTACAAATACCGTAGTAGCTTCCTGTGGCTTGCATGCTGCTCGCATTGTTGCTTTTTATTTTATCCTTTTGCAGTATTACCTTTTGAACAGAAGCCATTGTCCAACAGCCATAATTGTTTTTCCGATTTTAAAGTTCTTGTTAATTTTTTCTGTAATACAACTTAGGCTTTTCTGTTTCCTGTGCTAAATATTCGGCCCTGTGACTTGTTTTCCTGTTATAATATTATTTTGAAAATTGCAGGCGAGCATTTTGGGACAAGAGAATTTCACAGGAGGTCAGTGGAGATGCTCTGGGTGAGGTATGTTCTGTAGATTGAAGCCTTCATATACTTGTTTCAATATCTTTTGCGGAGCATCAATAATTAATTGGTATGTTTTACTTCACTATTCTGCTACTGGTAGGAGTTCAAAGGATATGTGTTCAAAATCACTGGTGGTTGTGACAAACAAGGATTCCCAATGAAGCAGGGAGTGCTGACACCTGGTCGAGTTCGTCTTTTGCTCCACAGAGGTAGAACTGTAATGAAGCTTTAGTTTTATACCCGTTGATTTACCACATTATAATGTGGAATTGTGCAACCCTTCTGTTCTCCATTATCAGTGACCATGAAATTTTCCATTTGTCATTCATGGCATGTGCACTGGCTTTTGTTTAAGAACTTGTTATACGATTCTTTTAATCTTTAAATGATGTAATAAATGAAACTATTTCTTGAAGATGTATTTGTCTTTATGCTTTTTGAAGATGATCCAGAGAGATTAATTCTCTTTGCATTGATTGTGTAAACAGGAACTCCTTGCTTCCGTGGGTATGGAAGGCGCAATGGAGAGCGTAGGAGGAAGTCTGTTCGTGGGTGCATTGTCAGCCCAGATCTTTCTGTTCTGAACTTGGTAATTGTGAAAAAGGGAGAAAGTGATTTACCAGGACTGACTGATGTTGAAAAACCAAGAATGAGAGGTCCAAAGAGAGCATCTAAGATTCGTAAGCTGTTCAACCTGTCTAAGGAAGATGATGTGAGGAAGTATGTCAACACATACCGTCGAACCTTCACAACAAAAGCTGGTAATTTTCCTTGTGCCTTTAAATTTGTTTTTTTTTTCATTTGAAGTAGCCAAACTGCCATTGGAATTGAGAGAATAAATGGTTCATTATTATAATGAGAAATGAGAAACATTAGACCATTGTATTAAATTTGGGATTTTTTTGAGTTAGAAAGCTTATTTTTCAATTTGCAAGTGGAATCAAATTGTTAATCCTAAGAATCATTATCAATATCAAATGTTGATATTGTATATGAATGTATACTTGGATTTTTGTTTGCTTTACACACATTAGCTTATCATTTTGAAATCAAGTAGTTAACATAGTGAAATATATGCTTCAAATCAATGCTACAAATCATAACAGCGATAATCCCAAAAGAAAATAGTGTCTGTTGGTACTACAAAACTTCAACATACAATAGTTGTTTACTGACTAACAATGCAGCAACATAGCCATCATAAAAGTATTGGCTGTTTTTGCTGTTTAAACACTGTAGCATTGTGGAGGATTTCTCACGGTAAACTATTCTATGGTGAGGTGTGTTGGGTTTAGTCAGGTGGGCTATGGGGACTGCTTTTCTTGTAGTAACCATGGTGGTAATAGCTGAGTGTGAACAAGATTTAAAATTAGAGCAGTGACGTAAACCAACCCAAAATAAAAATCCTTGAAACCCAACCCAGGCCCAAATTTAGGAGATCACAAATACCTGACCCAATGTATTCCCCAAAATTAAAAAGTATAATTGACCAGACCCATAAAACAACTAATTTTTCAGATTACAACGTGCAACAGCAACCCTATCAATGACAGCCCCCTTATCAAACACAACAATGGTTGTCACCAGTGACAATGACATGTAATGTGCTATTTGTATCTTGCATTAAAAATAACGTGCCGGGCATGTAATTTTTTATCGGTCTTTTGGTTTATTAGAAGTTATTACAGTCATAATAAAAGATAATTACGTTTGCTTTGACTTCATTCTTGGTAAACAACCATTTAACTGACGGCGCTAAGAAACTGCCTCGAGCTATGCGTGGTGGTTCTCTCTCCAACATCCAATTAAAATTCAATGGGTCATATAATGAATTTTAATCTCAATAATGGACTTTTGGTTTCAGGGAAAAAGGTGAGCAAAGCTCCAAAGATTCAACGACTTGTGACTCCATTGACCCTGCAAAGGAAGAGGGCAAGGATTGCTGATAAGAAGAAGAGAATTGCCAAGGCAAAATCAGAGGCAGCTGAGTATCAGAAACTTCTTGCCTCCAGATTGAAGGAGCAGAGGGAACGCCGCAGTGAGAGTTTGGCAAAGAGGAGGTCCAAGATTTCAAGTGTTGCTAAGCAGCCTGCCGCCGCATAGGCCAGCTGCTCTCGCAAGATATGGTGAAACTTAATCTCATCATAGTTTTGGTAGTGTCACTCCATGATGGCTTCTTTATGCTAAACGTTTATGGTTTTTCTATTTAAACACACTAGAGTATATTCAATGTTTCTTGGTGTTGTATTTGAGACTACCTAATTGAAGAATTTTGCCTGCTTTAATTTTTTATCCTTTCGAGTATGTACTATGTAGCATGTCGGTATTTGTGAACTTGAATATATTTTACTTATCATTTTATTTGTCTGAACGCAGCCATTTGTTTCTGTTATTTTATTGGGAAAACTCTCTGCTAGTATTACCAAGACTTTATGTTCGATTCATCACAACAGATTGTATTTCTGAAGGGAAAGTGTTTAGTTAGACAAATGTTGTTAACAAATCAAATGCATCCGAGAGAAATGTATATGTATGGAGAAGGAGAAAGGTGAAGTCCTTGTCAGAGATTCAGAAATATGGATGATGTAATTTGAAGCATAAAGAAAGGAATAACTCAACAAAATTATCAGTGTCCTTCATCACCTATTTTCTATATCAATTTTGAACGTTCTTTATATCTTGGTAAACTTTCGTTGCCATTTATTTATATATATTGTTTTCGTTTAACCTCTTCAATATTGGTTTATTATTCATCTTTCAAATAATTTTGAACTTTAAATTTCAAAGTTCCTCTTTTAGTTCGTACAAGTTTTCTTTAAAATACAAAAATATGAAGAAAAAAAAAATCCAAAAACATATAGATTATGCTTTTGAGCTTTAAGTCCCATAAATCAAGTAATTTTGAAAATGAACCTCAATATATTTTACTCGCAATGAATGTTTGTACTCAAATATTTGATTTTATGTAATTATCTTATATTTCTATTTCACACAAATAGAAACTCTTCAAAATTATTAGTCCAAAATAAAAGAGGATGGGATTGTGTTTATTACACGAGGAATTTTGGGAAGACACATTATTTGGTTAGATTTAAGGAGTGATGTTTATTTTCTCTGCGCCAAAAAAATGTTGGACAAAACCCTAATGTGATTATGCAAGCTGTGCAGAAATGTCAGTGACTAATATGTTCACAATAACAATTTTACTTTTAAATTAACAAATTACGTTGACAAATGCAATAATGAGTCTTGTGGACTCAAACAAGATCTATAATTACCGTTAGGATGAAAAACATTCTTCTATTGTGTGAACTTTACTGTAGTACCAGGTATCTCGATGCCTAAAAATTAAAACCTTGGGATATTTGTAAATGAGAGATGCCTAAGATTATGAATTAGGGATAAAAATATTCATTATTCCTTGACTTCACACTAATTTGATAGAGGATTTTGTTGATCATTTAGTTGGATGCAATTTCCATTTTCCATAACATCTAATATATCTATATGACATGATTCAAAGAATGTCAGCATTCTTTGCTTGCAATAGTTGTACATCACTCCTTTGAACAAATGAGGTCTATGAGAGTGTGACCTTCAAACTCCATTAAGTGCTCTATGCAGCTTGCATGTTGTCTATGAAGAACTAACTCCAAGAAGTTATCTCTTATACTACCTCAAGGTACATGCAGACTTTAGAAGGGGGTTTGTGTCATTAGATCATATAAAAAATAATGTTTAGTGTGCAGGAAAACAACACTGACAAGTTTACATTGGTTCCCACATAGCTCTTGGGCTACATCCAGTGCTGCTTCCAAAAGATATTAAAGGATTTCAGTAGTTAAAAGCTTTGATTACAAGTATACAAGTAGTTAAAAAGTGGATCGTAAACTTAATTTAACTTCACAAAATTAATTTGAAAGATAAGGTTTGCACCCACTTATGTATTTTAAATTGATTTTATTTCTGGTTGATGTGGGACTTCCAACAACTGGTTATAGACACTTGTTTGTGCTTTTGATTTGACTTTTTTGTACCCATATTTGATCTTAGTGGAGTTTGATTTACTGACTTGTACATGTGAGTTTTTACTTCTCACATTGAGAGAGTTTTTCCACATTAAAAATATTGACATTCTCTCTTGTGATTATTGTTGCAATTTTATTTATTTTTGCTCGTCATATATTCTTGCAAAATTTGGGAGAATAATTTCCGTTGTATAATTTGGTATTTTTGGTTGTTGTTATTGTCTTCCCCCATCAAAACTTATGGATGTAAAAGGTAATTCCCGTTTTAAAGCTCCAATGATCGCAACCAATGTCCATAACCCCCAATCACCCAAATAACAACCGTGAGGTCATGAGATATTGTCCGCTTTGGAACCTAGAACTCCTATTACAGTCTTGTCTTTAAAAGGTGTCTTAGAGGGTTGAAGAAGGAAGGGGGTATTAAACTATCATTGGTCTCAATTCCTAAGTAATGTGAGATTATTGAGTGTACTAGAACAAACTTTCTAGTCGAGGTTTAATGGAACGGGGGTTCGTCTTTGGAATTTCGTTTTTATCCCACAGTCATCGCAAATGTTCTGATCCTAAGTTCGTTTATATAACATCATTAGGGTCAATTATCGCTTATAGATGCCCTTTCGTTCTCCAACTCTCTTTTTAATGTTATTGTTTAAGAATTAAGATTAATGTGTTGAAAATAGAAGAAGATGGACATCTTGCTTCAATAAAGAGTTTTGATGATGATGATGTCTTGTGGAGAAGTGCGGAAGACTTAATGATGATTCATGGAGAAATGTTGAAGGCTTAAAAAATGCTTTGATTCAAGAGATACATTGAAGACTTAAAAGTTTAGTAGTTTAGTTATTGAAGTCTTGTAATTTGTGTATCTTATTTAAAATAGTTAAATTAGTATGTCAAGAGTCAAAAAGAAAACCCAAGTAGTAAAGAACTAAGAGAATTTTATTTTTTGTAAAACTCATTGGAATAATTGATTATTCGTAGTGATAATCGATTATCTCAGTAAAAAATGATTTTCAAGAAAAGTCTATGTGGTAATCGATTATCACTTGCTGATAATAGATTATCACGATGAGAAAAATGTTTTTAGAAAAGTTTCTATGATAATCGATTATCACTTGAGATAATCGATTATCAACGATAGTTGTGACTTAACTTTTCATATTCTTAACCTAATTTCAAAAATGGCTTCTATAAATGAAGCTGAGTGTTCTCTTTACCAAAATACAGGTTAGAGAAGTTTGAGTACTTGAGAACTCTATATGCAAAAGCTTTGAAAAACCTAGTGTGATAGAACGATAACTTTCACCAAATGGATTCTTGTGTGATTGAGTGTTGTTGCTATTGCTAGGAGATATTGTTCATCCTTTGTGTGATTTAAAGGAGGTGTTTATTCCTTGTGGATTCAAGGAAGGTGTTTCTTCATCTCTTGTGTGATTCAAGAGAAGTGTCATCATCCTTTATGGACTCAAAGGAGGTGTTCATTCCTTGCGGATTTCAAGAAAGGTTTTTCCATCTCTTGTGGCTTTAAGAGAGGTGCTTTTTATCCTAAGCTGCTTTTATTCCTTTTTGTAATCAATTTATTTTTAGCGTTTGATTTAATCTCTTTTTAGAGAAATTAGCAATTTGACGTAGAATATTTTGATCCGAACAATATAAAATATCTTGTGCAATTTTCTCTTTCCTACTATATTTTATTGTAATTATTAAAATAAAGGAAAGAATTTTAATTGTACTTTGATATTAAAAGGGAAAAATTTTAAAAACACAATTTTTATTATGAACCCAATTCACCCACCTCATGGGTTTTGTCCAAACACAAACATTCCGATGCGCGATTCTAGCACAATGACAATTTAAATACCTTTTTTTTCTCCAACCTTTCTAGCGTCATTGCTCAGGAGTTGAAACCAAAAATCGTTTAAATACATTTCGTTCTCCAATCCTCCCTTTAGTGTCATCGCTAAGGAGTCGAAATCAATGACAATTTAAGTACCTATTTCTCCTCTAATCTTTTTAAGGACAAAATTATGACAAAAGTCTTAGACTCTAAAATGAACAATACCTCATATGTGATTATTCATTCTAACATTGATATCTTAATATACTTGTGATTGAAACATAATACATATATTTTGATGTATAATGATTATGTAAAATGGTTGTTATTTGAATATATAATGTGCTTTATAGAAAATTAATGTTTGATATTGGAGTTTTATGTATAATGCAATAGAGTGATGTAGAGGTAAATAAATATTTTAAATTACGACAGTTCCATTACATTGTTTTTGATATTTTGGTGTAATTAAAATTAATTATATTTCAATTATATTGTATTCTATATGAAGAAAATAAAATTATATTGTACTATTAAAAATAATAATTTATTGTGTTTAAATAAAAGAAAATTATTTTACTGACTCTAATGTATTTAGTTTTTAGAATATATTAAGGGTTATATATGTTTTTGTCCCTTAACATTTAGTGAAATTTGAAATTACTTCCTTTTTGAAACTTTGGTTCAATTTAGTCATTTTAACCAAATTTTGTTAAGTTTATTTGACGTTTCAAATGCGTTTCACGGTAGTATTTAAGTTGTTTATCCCATTTGACATATTTTCGCTATAATGTTAGCTGAGAAACACGTTTGAAATGTTAAATAAAATTTATAACTATAACAGTGTGGGTATTAAGTTTTTTCTAACAACACAGAGGCAACACAATTGCAATAAAGATATCAAATGTCATGAATCAATTTTAACAAGCACTATCGAAACAAGATTCAAAACAGAAAAGGAATTCCAGAATAGAAGTACAGGAAGAATAAGAAGCTACAAGAGAATAATAGTCACTCATCCACTAACTCCCTTCCCATGACCTAAAATCCACTAAATACCCTTTTTCCTTTCTCCCACTATTATTTTTCCATAATTTCACTTTATTGAGAGATGCTGCCACATGTCCTTCTATTGTAACTAACTCTGATACCTCATTCTCTTTTCTCGCATTTCCTTCACACGTTACAATAACATTTGATTAAAAGTACTAAATTTACGTATTTTTAAATATGAGAAACTAAATTGGTCCAAAATTTTGAAGAGAAACTAATTCCAATTTTTACTGAAAATTAAGGGTGCAAACACATTTTAACCCTATAATTAATTGTGTTATGTATTTGATTTTACTAAATGTAAGAAAATATAATCTTCTTGGAGTACCAAATTCAATCTATAACTTAGTTAAATACCATAGCTAAGAGTCAAGGATTACAATGCATTTTTATTATAATTTAAGTCATACATATACTAATGTCACTATATGTATGAATTCTCTTCTAATCTTTTATCATTTTGACATTTTAATCTGTGACGTAAACTATAAGTAAAAAAAAAAAGAGAAAGACATATGTATCATTCGGGACAATGATTAAAGATAATAATACTAAGGTCCACTCATTTAACTATGTTGAAATAAGTTATTTTAAAAACTCTTATGAAGAGTTCACATTTTAAAAACAATTATTTTACTTAAAAGTTCAAAAACTGTAACAATAAAACGGTCATAAATAATGTTCTAAATCTTCTTTCTTTTTAAGAAATTCTAAAGCCATTGTATAAGTAACATCCAAGACTACAACTTTCATGTGCGGATCACTAAGCCTAATTAGAATCATTGATCTCTTAGTGCTTACAAATTTGTTAAGCAAATTTGAAAAAAAGAATTCGGGTCTAAATTCATTGATCTGATTTCATTCATCCACTAAGAAAATTTTCCACAAAAAAACTCACTTTCTTTGTCTCAAATTCGATGATTGGTTCAGGGATCCGTCAAGTGGTTAAAGGATCCACTACGCAGATTATGCAGAAAATTTCAAAGTTATACAAAAGTTCCAAACTACTCAAATACCTCGAATTAACACTTTAATCTATATAGTAATTAATATATATATATATATATATATATATATATATATATATATATATATTATATTTTATTACTTGATCATGACCTTACAAAATATCACACGACCAGTCCTTATCGTTATGCAACAATATGCGTGATATACGACAAATGAGGTTCATTCTCCTTTCAAGGTCATGACAATCACAAATTGGATTTTCTATTAATAAGGTGATTTATGGTACCATGTCGTTACATTTCCTATTTGTATGCTACAAATACCATAACCCTCAATTTGGTTCAGTACACAGAATTTGGTTACGATTCACTTGAGTTAGGACTAAAAAAACTCAAAATAAAAAACTCAAACAAGGCTTTTAGGACATGACTAATCCATGATATGGGCTTTTTTTTTTCAAAGATGAAAAATATATGTTCTAAAATTATATTATTAAAATTTTGGTCTAGATTACTCTCTTTCGACCTTTAGTCAAATTGGTCATGATTGACCTATAGCACTAGCAGACCCATCTTGACTCGTCTCAAACTTAAACATGGGTAGACCCGAGACGACCTTCAACTTGAGTTAGGCCAATTTGGCTAAATTAAGCCAAATTTCGACCAACGCAAACTCGACCGAATTAGAACAAACTTTGGTTAGGGCCAACTTGGCCCAATTTGGCCAAATTTCAAAGGATGGTCTCGGTCGAGTCGGTCATTATCGAAATTCGGTCAAATTTGGCTGAGTCTGCCTTGACTAAAATTCGACCTAATACGATTTCCTGGCCAAACATTGACAAAATTCGACAATGTCAACCCTAGCTGAAACTTGCCCGAATTTCGCTGATTTGACCTTGAAAGAATTTGGCGAGTCAACCTAGACTAAAATTCAATAGAATTTGGTTGTGTCAACTCTAGCTGAAATTCGTCTGAATACGACTAATTCAACTCAGCTGAATTTGGCAAGTCTGCCCTAGCCAAATTTTGGTCGAGTCGATCTCGACCGAAATCTAGCTGAATTTAATTGAGTCAGCTTGTCCAAAATTCAGTTAAATTCAATTGAAACGATCACAACCGAAATTTGCCAAATTCGGCCTATATTAACCTACGACCCGACTTGTCTCAACAATTGGCCTGAGCCAACTCGTTTCGATAATCGTCCCAAGCCAGCTTGTCTTGACAATTGGCTCAAGTCGACTCGTCTTGACATTCAACACTAGTATATTCGTCTCGACCTTCAAACGGGCTGATTCGTCTCGATCTTGGGTCCGGGCTAGCCCATCTTGACCTCCAGCATGGGCCGACCTTTCTCAACCTTCGATTTGGGTTGACATGTCTTTACCTTCGATCCTTGCCTAACTTGTCTGTTCCATTTTGACCTCGACTGGGTTGGACCATCTCCACCTTCTACCTGGACTGGCCTATCACGCCCTTCGACCTTGACTAAGTTGTCTCGCCGTTCAACTTGGACTATTGTGGAGGTGGTGGCAATGGTGAATGGTCATGAAATAGTGGGTGTGACTAAATTGAACAAATTTAACTAAAATGGGGGCTAAATTGAACAAATTTAACTAAAATGAGGACTAAATTGAACAAATTTAACTAAAATGGGGACTAAAATTGAACAAATTTAACTAAAATATGGACTTATTTGAACAAAATACAACCAGTCATAATGTGAACAGTGTCACGTCATGTGAACAGTGCTAGTATGTACACTCTGTCATTATCAATTTAAACGACGTCAACGAAAAGGATGAAATTGAACATAAATTTACAAATTAAAGACCAAATTAAATGGGAAAAAAAAGATCAAAATTGAACAAACTAGACCAACATAGAAACCAAAATAATATTTAAACCAACATTTTTTAAGCAACATGATTATATTGTTCCCGTCAATACTATAGAAGGCTAGCATATTTTGTAAGAGGTAACCCTTTTTTTTTGTATATTGTTAAATAATTAATTCATATAAAATACAAATATAATTGTATAAAATTTATAAGAAGACATTTTAAAATTTTTAATGTAGTTGTTTATGACATAAACTCTTGCATCATTAATTGTACAGTGTGATGCTTACAAAACAATATTTGGTAGTGAAAATGGTAGGTGGTTCTATTATTGTCTTGGCCAAAGTTTGTGCCTCTTCTTTTTTCCCTTCTCATATTTGCTTTTTATTTTTCTGTGTGTTTTGTTCTTATGTGACATTCTCATTTATTACTTCCTTTTGTTTCCCTCTTTTACTTTTTTTTTTCTTTTATGCGTGTTTCTGTTCTCAGGTGACATGCACTACTTTAAATTACAAACCATCATTTGATTCTTTAAATATACACATTTATAACTAACTCATATTTATTATGGAAATAGGTTAATTTAGTTAGTGATATTAACATCAGTTGTAATTTCATTTTTTTTTAGATTACACTTAAATAGGTAATAATGAGAATAATTTTCATGTAGTCACTAAAACTCATCATACACTAAAGCTCACTAAATTAATTAGTGATAGTTAAAATTTATATATTTATCTGGTAATTGACATCAGACCAAGCTAAAAATTGATTCGAGATTTATTAGCTCATATGAGATTAAATTGGTGTTAATAAAATTACTATAATAATTTAATAATATATAAAGTAATACTAAAAATATAATATTTAATTCTATAATATTAAAAATTAAAATAAAACATAAAATTACAAGTTTTCAACATTTAAAATAAATAAAAAAATTAAAATAAAATATGCTATCATACTTAAATTAAAATTTCAGCATTATTTATGATTACTTATTAAGATAATAAATTTATATGTAAAATAATAAATAAATATTTTGTATTATTTAAAAAATTAAAAAATTTATTTAATATTATTTTAAATAGTTTACACTAGTTTTTGCCCAATTTTCAGATTCATTGACTATTTTTCTTTAAATCGATTTTGTAGTCTTTTCTTTTTTCTGATCAATTCATTTGTTTCACTAGTTTATTCTGTTGGATCTTCAAAACAGATTGATTCAGTTTTGGTTGATTATGGGAAGTAATATATTTGAACTAGGAAAACTTGAAAAGAAAAGTAATATATTTATGGTAAAATATAAATTTGGGGTTGATTTATCTGCTTCATAATTCTTTTATGCTACGAAATTATGCAATTTTGCCAAATTTAAAATGTGGTACAGAAACACTCTTTATGTGTTTTTAGTTTTACTTAAACTATATTATTTGAGTGATTCATCCATGTAGTTGATGGATCATGTTTCTTTCATTTTCATAGGTTTTGTTAATGTACTTAGTTTTTCAAATCATGCATATTGAATGTTCTTTTTATGTTATTTTTAGTACATATTTTATTTAATTTTTTACTTTGAAACACACTAAATATGAGAGTTTGTTATGATTTTGCAAATGAATGCCCCTTAACTTCTTATTCCCATTAAATAAAGATAGTCACAACCTTTTTAAATATTTTTGAGATAAACAAAATTTAAATTTAAATTCTCACACCTTGAACACTCACTTGACCTTTATTAATTAATCTCACAAATAAGAATGAATACTACTATTTGATACTTAAATAAATTAATATTTTATTATAATATAATATTTTATTAAAAAAATAAGTCCCAAATGAGAATTGTTATTTGTGAATAATAGTGTAAAATAGCTTTTTTTTTTCCTTTCCATTGATCAATGCTTAATAAAGAAAGCAATTTCTGCATCAAACCAAATCCTTTATCTTGATAGGTTTCTCTCTACTATTGGGCCTTCATGGAACCTTCAACTGCACAGCCCTGTAACCCTAACAATCTCTTCACCATGTTTAAGAACCTTAAACCTTTTCCAACATCAACCATTCTTAGAAAGACACTTTCCTTATCTTCATAGTTCAGTTAAGCATGTGCGCCTATTGGGTCATTCTCTTTTCTCTCTCCTACTCATTATATCAGTAACTACTCTCTTGGCTTCTAAGGTAACTAAAGTACACACGTTTTGCAACTTGCAATAAAAAAAAAAAATATCATGGACCTATCACTGCTTCATACATCACTCTTCTATAAATTGAGTCACAAACTATGCTGCTTGTGATAGTTGATAAAGATTATATTTTTACTTTCCTTGTTTCTCTTATTTGACTTACAGCACCATGGTCAAGTCTTGTTGTAGTATGTGTTTGTGTTTGGTCTTACTTCATATTTTCCTGTGCTTTGTGCCAACACAATCAGCACCAGAAAGTGCCATTGTGGCACAGGTTCCTGGCTTCAGTGGGACTCTACCTTCCAAGCACTATGCTGGGTGAGAGGAGTGCTGTGTTTTTCTCTAAACAATTTGTCTTTTTGTTTTCTGAAATGTTGACCCTTTGAGAAATCAGCGTTGACCCTTTCAAGTTTTTTGGTTCTTGAAGGTATGTGACAGTGGGTGAGAGTCGTTCGAAGAACTTGTTTTACTATTTTGTTGAATCACAGGGTGACCCTTCTGTGGACCCTGTGGTTCTGTGGCTTAATGGGGGACCTGGCTGCTCTAGCTTTGATGGATTCGTGTATGAGCATGGTAATTAATTGTTCACTTTCTACACTGTCCTTTTTTTTTTCTTTTGACAGAATTTAGGAATTGTGACCTAGAAATGGTTTACAATTGCTCACACCGTAGTGTTTTCTTCACACCATTTGTAGTTGGTCCTAAGTGTGAGGCTCAGACCGTAGTGTTTTCAATGATTAGCTTGTACTCAATGCACTTTCTTCTAAGTAGATTTGATGGCTGTTCTAAGAGGCATTCAGCTGAAAATATGGTTCCGGTCGTGTTATTTGTTGTTCCTAGGTTTACTTTATGAATCATGTGACAATTGATTATGTGTTTCAGGTCCTTTTAATTTTGAGGCAGCGAAGACAAAAGGGGGTCTTCCCACACTACATCTCAATCCATACAGCTGGTCAAAGGTCTGTGCTTTATAAACAGGGTGGAATGTAGATGGAGAAGAATGATGGTTTATTGTGTTATAGTTCTGTTTTGGGTTCAGTGTCTCTGTAATTCATCAATGACTCAGTGGTTGTGTTTTCTTGTGATCAATTTGTATGTGATTCTGGTTTGTATTATAGGTTTCCAATATTATATATTTGGATTCTCCTGCTGGTGTGGGGTGGTCATACTCAAAGAATGAAACTGATTACATAACTGGAGACACACAGACTGCCTCTGATTCACATGAGTTTCTTCTTAAGGTAATTAAGGAAACAACTGTGAGATACTGAGTAATTATTTGAATCAAGAAGTTTGTGTTCGTTACAATGCTCTTACATATTCCTTTTTTATGTTTTTGAAAAAAAATCAGTGGTTTGAACTATACCCTGAGTTCCTTACCAACCCGTTCTTCATTGCTGGAGAGTCCTATGCAGGAGTGTATGTGCCTACTCTTACTGCTGAAGTTGTGAAAGGTAGTAGTAAGTTTTGTTGTTAATGTTTTGAATGATGGAGTCAGAAATAAGATGCAGTTTCTTGATCTTCCACAGGAATTGAGGCTGGTGTGGAGCCTATACTAAATCTCAAGGTCTTTATCTTTGATTACTAAATTTATGTCTTCAAACCTGTGGATGCAATCTCATGGTCATTGTGAACAGGGTTACATGGTTGGAAATGGTGTGACAGATGAAGAATTTGATGGCAATGCTCTTGTTCCATTTGTGCATGGGATGGGACTTATCTCAGATGACCTGTTTAAGGTGAAAATTAGCCCCTCATTATGTGACAGATGAACAATTAACACACCATTATATCAATTGCTTGTCTTTGTTTTATAAAATATGTAAATTTGACGATGTGGGACTAAACACATTTAGTCACACCCAGCACAATGAAGGTGCTGGAGACTGCTATGAATGCAGACAAAAAGAAGCTCCAACTAAGGCTAGTTTCGGTTGATGTTGATTGCAATTAAGGAATTTTTTTAACATTTTTGGATATAAAAGCAAAATGCACTATTTAAGGCACAAGTTTGGAACTTTATCTTTTGGTTTTAACGAGTCTGTTTCTGTTTGAAAGCTTGCTATGCTTTTTTGTCATCTACATATGTTTCATTTAATCAGTGGTGGTTGCCGCAGGAGGTGAACAGAGAGTGCAATGGGAATTTTTATAATCCAACCAGTGAAATTTGTTCTGGCAAGCTTGCTAAAGTTGATGAGGTGATTTAACAATGTATAAATTACTGGCATGAAATAAGCTAATTGAATTTGGAACACATTGATGATTCTTGCTGTTGTAGTTGGTTGATGGGATAAACATTTACAACATCCTGGAACCATGTTATCACGCCTCAGAAGCAGTGAAGATTACAGAATCCTATATTAGGTTGCCATCTAGCTTCCGGAAGTTGGGCGAGACTGAAAAACCTTTCCCAGTAAGGAAAAGAATGTTCGGTCGTGCCTGGCCCCTAAGAGCACCTGTGAGAGCTGGAATTGTACCAACTTGGCCACAGCTGACGAGTTTACAACTTTCTCCACCATGCACGGTAGGTTCCATCACCACAATCTGATAATCTATTTTTGACATTCAACCTCTACTTACCAACTACCAATTTGTTTTAATTGCTTGATAATTTCATGAAGTTCATGGCTACTTGTATACACCTCAGAACTGTTGATTCCTTACTGTGCCAAAAGCAAAATAGAACTTGTAATTCTTTCATTTACAACAGCAAGTGGTGATTTCTGAATTAGAAATTGATGAAAATAGTCCTGAAGAAGAGAATGGCTCAAGTTAGTTAGAGAAGCTTCGATGCTAACATTAAACACACTCTTAAATGTGTCATCTATATCGTTCTAAAGCTTATATATTTGAAGTAATGCTTGCTTCTCAATTCAGATAGAAATAGTGGACACTGGAAAGATTTCTAACAAATAAAGATAAGCCAGATTCCATTGGCACATAATGGAGTCAACAGAAAACTAAGCCTTAGCTTCTAAAAGTCTTTACTATTGAGGGCTTTTACTCTTATGTTATTGTTCATTTCCTACTAAAAATCAAAGCTACCCTGACAACAATTTGTTTCATCCTTGTCATTTGTTGTAATTTGGTTTAGAAGTAAAGTACAAGCTTGTGAAAAATATTTCCCAATTGAAGGGACAATATATTATTGTCAATCTGTCTTTTATCTATCATATCTGCTTTGGTCAAAATGTTCCTGGGGTTCTACAAAACATGTTATAATTGGCATCAATTTTACTGTATCACCTATTCATTGAATGTTTAGCTAGTAACAAGATGTAATATTATCTTTAGGATGATGAGGTTGCAAACGCATGGTTGAACAATGAAGAAGTCAGGACAGCAATTCATGTTGCACAGGTGAGGTTTCTAGTAAGAATCCTGTTGCTTTGGATATGAAAACACTAAATTGTGATCTTTTTGATGAAACAGAAAACTGTCGTCAGTAGTTGGGAAATATGCACAGACAGAATTTTCTTTGATCATGATGCTGGGAGCATGATCGACTATCACAAGTACTTAACTTCCAAAGGTTATAGAGCACTTATATTCAGGTAAATTTCCAGATATCATTTTTTATATTGTTGGTAACTGCGAATATTCCATTGCTATAGATTTAGGCAATTCATTGTTCCAGTTGATCTTATGAAAGAAAATTTGGACACCTTTTCAGCTTTTCCTTTAGTTTGGGATGACATTATTTTTCCATCAATGCAATAGTCCCTGTTGTTTTCTGCCAATGTTGACTACTGAAAAAGAAAATACATATGTGAACATGTTTTAGCATAGCCACTGCAGAGTATTGTTGAATCACCATTTACTTTATTTGAATATGAATGACATTGCTAGTATCGACTTTCTTAATTTGATAAACTTTTCTGGTCACAGTTCATGGCATTTCTACTTATTATTGCTGCTATCTTTGGTTAATGCTTCATGGTGTTAATTTGTAGAAAACTTAAGAGTTTCATGTTTCTTGCAGTGGTGATCATGATATGTGTGTTCCATATACGGGGAGTGAGGCATGGACAAGATCTATTGGATACAAGATTGTTGATGAATGGAGGCCATGGTCTTCCAATGGTCAAGTTGCTGGGTATTTCCTTGTTCCATTTCTCTGTTGTCTTATCCCTACCTGATAAATCTTAAAATATTTGGAGTTAAATGGAAGAAAGAACCTTTTTGAAACAAGCAACATTTATACTTTCAAAAATACAAGAATAAAAAAACATATTTAATCAAAAAAGTGCAAAAGATCAAACTTCTAATGGCTTATCTTGATTGGTTGCAGGTACACTCAAGGATATGACAAAAACCTTACTTTTCTGACCATAAAGGTTTGTATATACATAACATATGGTAGTGATGAAGAGAGATGATGTCATGTGACATTTTTAACTATATACCTTAAACTATGTAATAATTTTGATGTTGATTTAGTTAGTGTTTATAATGTTTGGTTACTTTTGGTGCAGGGATCTGGGCATACTGTTCCGGAATATAAACCACGAGAGGCATTGGACTTTTACAAACGCTTTCTTGCTGGATTGCCAATATGAGTAAAAACCAGAGGAGATGGAGCAAGAGTGCTTCTGATCTTCTGTGTACTTCATCAATAATAATTAATATATAATAATAATAATGATGATAATGATGATGATTTGTGGATGTATGTTAACAGATATTATATCTGTATTCTATGTTTATATCAATAATATTAAGCTTAGACTAGATGTTATCTAGTATGTTGAAGTCTTTTCTAATTTTTTAATATTGTGTGAATCATATTAAGAAAAACTTGGTATAAGGATGGATCTCCTATGTAAGTTACATCATATAGGAGTTGGGTGAAATAATTGGTTTATTAGAATAAGTACTGTCATATTTCGTTTTTATATAATAAAAAGGAAAAAAACACAATCTTAATAAAAAAAACTTTAATTCTATTGATTTTATTTGAACTTCACTTTTGTTTAAGGTAATTCAACATGTTTGATTTTTACTAGTTGTTTCAAGTGTTTAGTAAAGGAAAAAATAATATTAATATGCAACTGGAGCTTTTATACCGTTTACTTTTTGCTTTGTAAACTTTAAATTCTAAAATGTCTCTTTGTGCTCTGTTTGGATGAAGTAATTCAAGAGCGTAATTTATTTATTTGGAGAATTTGAAATTATTTGTAATGAAATTCTTTATTTGGATAGAGAAATTAAAAAACATTTAAAATGTATGTATTTTTTTTAAGTATTTCAATTAGCTAAATTAGAAGGAATTTAAACAAGGTGGAATTTGAAAATTTTTTCACTCAACCTTACACTCTGGACTTAATCCCAAATGGACTCGGCAAACTTGACAATCATGACAGGTTGGGTTGGCTAGACACTCTAGACGGGTCAGACCGACCTGACAACACAAACGGGTAGAGCAAGCTTGACGACCCAGACAGATCGGGGTGACCTGATGACACATATGGGTAGGGCGGGCTTGACAACTTAAACATGTCAGCAGGTCCGATGGCCAAACCATGACGAGCAAGCTCGGCGATCTAAACGGGTTTGGTGGGCCAGACGACCTAAGGTATCGAGCAGGCCTGACGACCTAAGGTATCGAGCAGGCCTGACGACCCTACGTGTCGGACAGGTCCAACGATCCGACCGATCCGTTGACTTGACAAGCATGATCGACCCGATGACCTAATTGGACCTGACCGACCCAACAACCTAGACGGGCCCAGACAACCCGAGCGATACCAATCAGCCCAACGACCTTGCTAGGTCGAGTCGGCCCAATGACACAGACTTGCCAGGTGTGCCCAATGACACAAATAGGCCCAACAACCCATATGGGTCAAGCGGGCCCCACGATCTAGTGGATCCAAGCCGTCCAATGACCTAGACGGGTTGGGTTGACGAACTTAACGGGCATGACCGGCCCGTATGGGTCGTCAGGCTGATCATGCTTGTCTAGATCATCGAGCTAACCCAACCTAGACCGTTTGGATTTTCCAGCCTAGTTGAGTCGTTGGGTCGGCCCGATCCATCTGGGTCGTCGAACCCCTTTCCAAATTTATTATGAACTCAAAACATAAGCCTAAAATAAATATTTTTAAAATGAAATTTTATCTCACAAGAAATTCAATTATTTTATCCAAACAAGAAATAGAAAGGTAAGGTATTTTAATTTCTTTATCCAAACAAGTTATTTAGAAAATGAAGAAAATTTAATTGCAAGCAATTCAAATACAATGCATTTCAATTTCTCGGCATTGTTGAAATTCTTCATCCAAGTAGAACTTTTTACCGCTTAATTTTTGCTTTGTAAATTTTAAATTCTAAAGAGTTTCTTTAAGGTTGTACCATTTGCTTTTTGCTTTGTAAATTTAATATTCTTACCTTGTGTTTGGATGGAGCATTTCAACAATGCTTAGAAATGGAAATGCTTTGTATTTGAATTGCTTGTAATTAAATTTCATTCATTTTTTAAATAACTTGTTTGGATAAAGAAATTAAAATACCTTAAATTTCAATTTCTTGTTTGGAAAAAAAAAATTGAATTTATTGTGAGATAAAATTTAATTTTAATAATATTTATTTTACGCTTAATTATGTTTTGAGTTCATGATAAATTTGGAAACATGCTCGACAACCCAGATGGGTCGGGCAGACCCAACTACGCAACCAGATTGGTTAGACCCGACGACCCACCCGAGCTGGACCGACTGGGAAGCCCAGACAGGCTTGGTGGCCTGATGATCTAGAGGCCTAATGGCCCATACCGCACGATTGTGCCGTCAAGTTCGTCAATATGGCCCGATCCAACCCGTCTAGATCATTGGCCCAATGCTCCAGACGGGTTCGACAACCTGAACAGGCTCGACGATCAAGACGGGCCCGATGACCTGGATAAGCCCAAAGACATGGACAGGACCGACGAGCTGGACGAGCCCGAGAATCCGGACGGGGTCGAATACCCAAATGAGTTCGACTACCCGGACGGGCCCGTACACCTAGACGGGCCCGAAGACCTGGACGTGTCCGATGACTAGGATGGGCCCGACGACCCGGACGGGCCCGACAACTCGGATAGGCCTAATGACTTGGACATGTCCGACGACCCGGACATGTCCGACGACCCGGACATGTCCGACGACCCGGACATGTCCGACGACCCGGACATGTCCGACGACCTAGACGGGCCCGAGACTCGAACGGGCCTAACAACTTGTACGGGCCCCTTTAAACCGCCAGGTCCGTCCGGGTCGTCGGGACTGACCGGATAGTCTTGCCCGTACGAGTAGTCGGGCCCATTTGGATCGTCGGGACCGTTCGGGTCATTGGGCCCGTCTGGGTCATCGTTCCCGCCCGGGTCGTCGGGCTCGTTCGGGTCGTCGGGCCTATCCGCGTTGTCTCGCACTTCCGGATCGTCGGGCACGTCCGAGTCGTCGAGCTCGTCCGGGTTGTCGGGCTCAATGATTTGGAAGGACTAGTTTGGGTCGTCAGGCTCGTTTGGTTCGTCGGGTCTATCTAGTTCGTCGGACTCGTCCAGGTTGTATAGCCCGTCTAGGTCAGGCCCGTCTGGGTCATCGGGCCCATCTAGATCGTTGGGCCCATTTGGGTCGTCAAACCTGTCTAGGTCATCAGGCACGTTTGGGTCGTCGGGCTTGCCCGGGTTGTCGGGCTCAATGATTTGGAAGGGCTAGTTTGGGTCGTCAGGCTCGTTTGGGTCGTCGGGTACGTCCAGGTCGTCGGGCTCGTCTGGCCCATCTAGGTCAGGCCCGTCGGGGTCATTGGGCTCGTCTGGATCGTCGGGCCCGTCTGGGTTGTCAAACCTGTTTGGGTCATCGAGCACGTTTGGGTCGTCGGGCCCGTCCCGGTCGTCAGGCCCGTCCGAGTCGTCGGGCCCGTCCAGGTCGTCGGGCACGTTTGGGTCATCAGGCTCGTCTAGGTCGTCGGGTACGTTAGAGTCGTCGTCCCGACCGGATCGTCTAAAATGTGAGGTTGAATGAGAAGAATTTCGAATTCCACTTATTTTGAGGGTATTTGAATTTCTACTAATTTAGCTAATTGAAATCCTTTAAAAAAATGCTTGCATTTGAAATGCTTTTTAATTTTTCTATCCAAACAAAGCATTTCATTACAAAGAAATGTAAATTCTCCAAAAAAAATGAATTGCTTCATTAAATTACTCTATCCAAACACACTCTTACCTTGTGTTTGGATGGAGCATTTCAACAATGCTTAGAAATTGAAATGTTTTGTATTTGAATTGCTTTTAATTAAATTCCATTCATTTTTTAAATAGCTTGTTTGGATAAAGAAATTAAAATACCTTACATTTCAATTTATTTTTTGGAAAAAAATTTGAATTTATTGTGAGATAAAATTTAATTTTAACAATATTTGTTTTACGCTTAATTATGTTTTGAGTTCATGATAAATTTGGAAACATGCTCGACAACCCAGATGGGTCGGGCAGACCCAACTGGACGGGCCCGACGAGCTGAACGAGCCCGAAAATCTGGACGGGACCGAATACCCCGACGGGTCCGAACAACCGGATGGGTTCGACGACCCAGACGGGCCCGTACACCCAGACGGGCCCGAAGACCCGAACGGGTCCTACGACTAGGATGGGCCCGAGGACCTGTACGGGTCCGACGACTCGGATGGATCCAATGACTTAGACACGTCCGATGATCCGGACAGGCCCGACGACCTAGACGGACCCGAAAACTCGTACGAGCCCTTTCAAACCGTCGGGTCCGTCTGGGTCGTCGGACCCCTCCGGATAGTCTGGCTCGTACGAGTCGTCAGGCCTGTTTGGATCGTCAGGCCCGTCCGGGTCATCGGGCCTGTCCTGGTCGTCGAACATGTCCAAGTCGTCGGGCCCGTCCGGGTCCTCGGGCCCATCCTAGTCGTCGGACTCGTCCAGGTCTTCGGACCCGTCTGGGTGTACGGGCCCAATGAATTGGAAGGGCTCGTTCGGGTCGTCGGGCTCGTTTGGGTCATCAGGCTTGTTTGGGTCATCGGGCCCGTTCAGGTCGTTAGGCTCGTCCGGATTGTCTGCTTCGTCTAGGTCGTTAGGCCCGTCCGGGTCATCGGACCCATCTAGGTCGTCGGGCTCGTTCGGGTTGTCTGGCCCGTCTAGGTTGTCAGGCTCGTTCAGGTCGTCGGGCACGTCCGGATTGTCTAGAATGTGAGGTTGAATGAGAAGAATTTCAAATTCCACCTATTTTGAGGGTATTTGAATTTCAACTAATTTAACTAATTGAAATCCTTCAAAAAAAATGCTTGCATTTGAAATGTTTTTTAATTTCTCTATCCAAACAAGACATTTCATCACAAAAAAATCTAAATTCTTCAAAAAAATAAATTGCTTCGTTAAAATACTCTATCCAAACTTTGAGGTTACTTGTATATTACCGTTCACTTACATTTAATTAATATATGTGACAACTACTTAAGGTTAAATGCAAATTCAATTACCTTAAATATCAACAAAATTCGGACAAAATTAAGGAAATTAAAATTTTATACTAATATTATATTTTCTTTATTTTATTAAAATCAAAATATGATAATCTACTTATTGTATTAAATAATTATTTATCATATTAAAATAAATCCCATATACATTATTCAAAATTAATATTTAACTATTATGTTATTCAGCTGAGAACACTTCCTATCAAAATTTATGATCACAAAAGTGATGATCTTGCCACAGTGGAAATGGTACAAGTAACTTTGCAACAAATAAATAAAGTTAAATTTTACTTTATTTTGATATATCTAATAATTTTACATAATTTAAAAGTTAAACACAAATATAATTTAATTATAATTTTTTTTAAATCCTTCCAAAACAAATTTTAAAAACAGAACTACGTGGAAACTCTGAATTCTGGAAGTGTCAGTGTCGAGGAGAGAGAACAAGGGACAAGACTAAAAATAATGTTAGTTCGTTCGAGAAAGTTTCAAAATAAATAAATTTCTTGGAGAAAAATTAAACACTGTTTAAAAATATTTTTATCCCCAAAATATAATCGTATTTTTTTTTTAATTTCTAAAACTTTTATTGTTCAGATTTAACTAGTGTAAAATTTTCGTTTTAGTTCATTTAATATATCAATATTTTTACGCGTTTGTGTATAAGATTTTATTCATTTAAAATGAGCCCTTTTAGAAATTGATTTACAGGGACTAAAATCTAAC
>Ga0209589_1002884_pt1 | contig 29997 bp, 14 predicted proteins | sample CowpeawhiteBW_FD_187525 | JGI IMG/M metagenome (GOLD analysis project Ga0209589, IMG submission 187525) | Root nodule microbial communities of legume samples collected from California USA - Cow pea white BW (SPAdes) (version 2) | ecosystem: Host-associated > Plants > Roots > Nodule | place: USA...
TTTTTTTTTTTGGGGAGTGTCAAAGTATACTATACTTTTTCATTAAGGAAAGAGGATTTTACCAATTATATTGAAGTAAATTATTTTTCTATAGAATTGTTTAATCCAATTTTTATTTGAGATATATAGAACAATGTCATTTATAAAAAAGAAGGGGTTTGCAAACGTGTCTCGTAATCTTTTATCTTAAAATTAGAATGGTTTCATATATATTTTTGAATAATATATAAATAATGTGCGAGTTTAAGAATTGAAATAAAATAGTGAAAATAAAAATGAAAAGGAAAAAAAATAATTTCTAATACTGAATCTATCTTTATGATTGTTGACTAAGGAGAATAATATTTTTTTCATAAGAATTGTCTCAATTAATTTCTAATAATAAAAGTCGTATTACTAATCTTACCTGCAGATATCTGCAAAATTAGAATATTTTTGCCATCCCTGCCTTAACAAGAGACACACTTTAGAGGATAAAATAACCTTATAACCAAGTGTATTAGAAAATCAACTGATTAAATTTTAACAGAATCAAATACATACTTAATAAATTTAAAATCAACCAATTACAATTACAATCGTCCGTTTTCTAATGAACGGTGATTATTTTCTTTATCCTCAAAACTGGTTTTCCTTCACTTTAAAGGAAACGTTTTTTAATGTAAAGAGGACTGCAAGATGAGATATTTACAGACAACTCAACAGAGATGCAAATATCAGTATATTGACTTATGAACTAAAACGGAAAAGAGGTGATTATTATGGGCAAAAATTTACATTTTACATCATCAAATTTACAAAGGAATTTGCCGAAGGTATGGAGAACACAATGGAGAACTCAACAGATATTTACAGTAGCATCATGGGATAATAACTATATCAACTTTTACTCTTTTAGTTTAGAAGGTTAGAACCTGATCCTCCAAGCTTTTTACTCTAACCCGACCTATCATCAACGAATTTTCTTTTCCAAATTTTGAATGAATTTGGATTGGTATAAGAAGTGGAAGCTGCTTCTGGGATTCAACCAAGCATTAGTTGCATCTAGCTTTGACATAGTTTAAAGATCATCTACTCACGAGCCAACCCGGTTTAAATAGGATGTCTTCCTTAAAATTGCGACCTGATACAGACACTGACTCACCTTGACGACGGTAACACTACAAAGGATTAAAAAGCATAAATGAGAGAATTGAATTCTTAAAGTAGTAAACAATGAATTTTAAAATAAAAGTTCTAGCTGGATTTTTATACTAAACAGATTATTTAACAAAATGACGGAGTATTACTTCGAGAATGAAATGGATGAGCTCAAGAAAGTTCTATAAAGAAATGGAGAAATAAGTTTTGCAGCTACATTTCCTCTGTTGCATTGGAATAAAGATCAAGTGTCCTAAGATCAAACATTTGGCAACAGCGTAGCAAGATTGTGGTGAGACATGGAAGGTTGGGACAACTAACCTTGTAACATACAACAGTGTCATCAGGATACATTGCAAATAGCTTCGTACCAAGGCGTGCATCACAGGAATCACAGAGACTCTCATCATCAATTTGAACATGCCTTGACCTCTCCTCCAATCTTGATAATCTTGCATCAATGTCCACAGCACGAGATAAATTATGCACAATCTGAAACAATTTCTAACTACGATCACAAGCCCATAATACTTGATTGACAACAGAAAGAAGAAATCAACCTTGAAATGTCAGAGTACAGAGCAAAAAGAAAAATTAATCTCGGGAAGATGGCATGTAGGAGTTATTGGTAAAATTAGTTTCATTTCAGAAATTACTATGAATTTGGTGGTTACATCCATATAAACTGGTGCTACTGTAAAGACTATACCAAAACTATCTCACAAAATTAAGTCATATACAGTGTTCTATAAGTATTTAAAAAACAGTTACATTTGCCAAAGTCTTGCTGAATGCTGTAAAAACCGAACTTCCAGAGAAGTTTCATAACTTAGGATTACTGATTATTCTTGACAGACTACACCCTGAGTGGAGTTTAATTTTTCTTTCTCTATCACGTAGAAAAAAGACCTGAGATTAGGACAATCTATCCATCTGGGAAAAAAAACATTTAAGTACCTGTCCTTGACGATGATGATGAACTCTGGCCCTGAACATTCTTAGTAAAGTATCAGAAGCAAGTTGAAGTGGCATATCTGGAGACAGTTTCTGCATTATAAAGCCAAAACTTTAAAATTAAGATCGAAAACTCTGAAATGAATTAAGTATAGTTAAAAAATGACAAACTGCATTTCAATAAAAAGAGTCCTTTAATTACAGAGAGATATATCCTTCACTAACAATTATAAAACTTAGCATTTTCAATATGCCTACGGAGTGGCTTGCTCAAGCAGCTCCATTGACTAATTTATAATATGACTGTTTCATAAAAAATAATAAAACTATTCATGAGACATCACCAAATAGTTTGAGGTTTGGGATAGTACACCATTGATATCGGTATTAAAGATCCCATGACAAACACTCAAGAATTCATTTGTTGCAACCGCTATTTTTCTACACAAGTGTTGAGTTTCAACATGATCTGAGTCGTAAATTGCATTGTTCGATGTCCCAACATCAAACCCAAGATGATCTTGCATGTGGAGGAACTTTTAATACAACCATCTATATGCCTTCTGTTAGAAATTGTTTAGATATTGTTTGATATTGTTAAGATATTGTTAACCACAATATCAAACAATATCTTCTCTTTAGTCTATTTATTTTCAGTTACTCTTTTTAGTTGTACTTCTCTCTATTATAAATAGATTACCCTATATGTGATTTATACACAAGAGAAATTAATTTCAAACCCTATTTTCTCTATTCTCAACAAGATATCTAGAGCTTAAGGTTTTTTTGGCATTTTTTTGGTCGCCCCTGCCCCATTCACCTAAGAGGTTATTGACAATAACATCAGATGAGAGGAGGTGACACAACCCTTCAATCCTTACCAAAGGGCTGAACAAGTTTAAAACCTGATGGTTTTATATGGGGTAATCATTTATTTATATTAATAATCTAAAGGAACTTTTCCAATGAAAGGAATCAACCCAATTAAGAGAAGCCTTTCAAGGTCTCTATCCCCATAGGCCCAAAAGGAAACTTGTCTATTCAGAATTAGCTATTTTGGGGAGAAGGAAGTGAATCAAGGAGAGAGAATTATGTTATAGGGGAGAGAATCAGAACTGAAGCAGACATTGTGGAATTGAGAATTGATTGGAGTCCAAATATCTTCTGTCTTGGGGGAGAACATTGTTCACATTCATCTTTATATTTTTCCTTCTTTGCTAATTAAATACACATCATGGCGGTATCTGTTTGGATATTCCTAACAGACAGGTAGACATATTTTCATGCTAACAGATCCTTTACCCATTTACTGTGGAGTAGGGTGCAAAATATGTACTTCTTGCAGTGGAATATAGATGTTGCAAACGATTTGATTCAGAACTTAATATAGTGAGTTTAGTACCTCCAAAACTTGCAACGGATCTAATGATTCTCCATGATTATGGAGTAGGCGAACAGCAGCAGTAAACATGGGATCCTTACCATCTTGTGGGTCCAAATACATTTCAAGCAACCTGAGGACAACAAAAAAAGAGCATTAACACAAACGTGTTAACCAATCTCAGCATAAATAAATATATAAATCAAATATTAAAAGGGTAAATTGTGACAAACTGCATGAATGCATCAGCCCTTCCTATCTCAGCACAATACTGCTCAGCAGCTTCACTGTCTTCAAGTTTCCTGGGAGCCAACATATAATAATAATAATAATAAAGAAAAAAACTAATAGTCAGTGATTTAAGAAATTGTATGCCAATTGGTTTTTCTGGGCGTGTTTAACGTTATTCACATTAAACCTCACTATCCTAAAACTATGAGAAATTCAACTGTCTGCTAAAATACATATCCAATGGAACCATGCTGATTGCAGAAATCTCAACTTTAGACAATGACATTAATCACAAAATACGGTAAATTTATATCTCCCAATGCTTTTAAATGTTTTTTCTTTACAATTTATTAGAAACTGCAAGCTTTGACACCATAAAAGGATAATATTTGCTAAAAATGTAATCCATATTCATGTTTTCTATTTTGTCTACAACAACCAAGCCTTGTCCCACTTAAAGAGGACAGTCAAATATAAGGATAAAACATCCTCTTTCATCCCAATCAAAAACAAATTTTTCAATGAATCAAATTATTGCAAGGTCAACTTTAATCACATTTCTTGCTAGTGTACATAATAAAATAAAGATTCCAAAACCACAGCGAGATCAAAACTCCCCCTCCTCCAAAAGGTAGTGCAGTCCAAAGATGAAATCAAGTTCAAAAAATCTAAAATATTACTCTTTGAATGTCCATGGGCTATTGATCACGAGAAAATCCCAGGTTTATCTTGCCTTTTTTGGTCTATTTATCACACACCTCTATTGCAACAAATTACTCTCTTTCTGCTTTTGGGTCTGTTCTTCATCTGTTCTCATTGTTTACTATTTTCTATCCTAAAAATTGCACACAGAAGCAGCACTATTTACTAGAGTTGTCTTGCTTGGGTCTATTAAGTGTTGGTTGTTTCTATATTTGCTATTACTCCTTTCATCCCCATTTATAAGACTCTTTCAACAAATTCAAACTCTAAGAAAATTAGTAGTCAAAAACAATAAATTGGTCAATAATTTGTATTTTTGTTCCAAAATTAATTTATTTATGCTAAAAGTTTGTCTCTATATATTTATTTATGCTGAACAACAAACTTTTAGCATTATGACCTTGTTATTTGCTCATTTACGTAAGGGTTTAACTTTTACTGTCATAGCTTTGACTGAATTTAAATGAAAGCTAGTGAAAATTTTGAAGCTTATCGACACTTACAAAGCCAAAATTTGGAGGACCAAAGTCTCCTGCCCCAGTCTTCTATATAGAATAGCCTGTCAAGTAAAGAAAAAACAAGTAAAGAATGTTAATCATCCATTTGAACCTGAGGGAGCTAATAACCACACTCTCCCAAAAGTCTACTATTACTGTTAGAATCTTGTAAATATAGAAGTAACGTAGACATTAGGATTAATTAGATTGATTCTATATTTATATTAATAGCCTGAAATAAGGTAACGGAATTCATCTTATAAATTCAATAGCTTATTTGTGGTTTAACATACAGTATTCATCTTATGCTCTCTTGTTCTCTCTCTCAATATCTTATCAAGAGCCTAACGAGAGGCTGACATGCAGGAGGAGAAGTAGAAAAAACAAAAAACCTTGCACAAAGAGAGTGGAACTGCTACTGCACCAGATCGAAGGCAGTGTTGTAGTGGTGCGGCAACACCGATACTGACAAAAGAAATGAACACTAAAGTGGATCAATGATGACAGTGTGGGTTTCTTGGAGCGGTAGTGGAATTGAGTATGAGAAGTTGTGGCATGGGGTGTGTGGGCACGCTATGTTTTTTAATTTTTGGTTTAGATTTGGGTCGAGTCCTATGACTCAACATTTCAACAATATTGAGCTGATTACTGGGCTGGGTTCAACCCAAAATAGAAACTAAAACAGAAAAGAAAACTAGGGTTACAAACTGTCGTGAGTTGTGTTAGGTTGGATCATGTCACACTGACTCAAGACTTTTTTCTTTTGACTGTGAGTTGCGTGAATTGCTATTTCCGCCATGGCCAATCTAAACCACCATTTTGCAACACCCAAAGCAGCCGCTATAAGCCACCATGGAAAACTGATTCACCACCGCTATGTTGTGGCAGTCAACAAAAAATGTCACCGCTTTCCACCATGGCACTGTCATGGCCGTTTTTTTATAACACTAGGTTGGATTATGGGATGCTTTTCCCACCATTACCAAAATGCCTTCTATATGACTATTCCTGCTTATTGTTGTATTTGTCCAGGTATTTCATTCGCAGTAGGTGTAGTTCGTTATTTTCTAAGCTCTATATGTAAAGAACATTAGGACACAATAATTCACACTGTTCAATACATCTATGAGCTCAGGGAAAGGGTCTTTTATAGGAAAACAAAAGACACTAAAGTTATGGGATATTCTAATGCAGATTGGGCAAGCTCTCCCATTGATAAAAGGTCCACTTTTGGGTTTTGTATATTTGTCGAAGCTACCTTGTCTCTTGAAAAAGCAAGAAGCAGAATACTGTAGTAAAGTCAGTGCATAGCCAGAGTATGACTATAGCAAGTCAGGACCTAATATGGCTCAATACAGTTACTTAAGGAACTAAAATTTGGGAGCTTATACAGTTTTCACTTACATGTGATAACCAGGCAGTCATACAAATCACTTCAAATCCAATATTCCCTTAATGGACAGTATATAGAAATTGATTGTCACTTTGTCAAAAGAAAGTCATGTTCAGGGAAATATCTACTAGTTTTGTAAATTTTCAGGATCAACTGGCAGATATATTCCCCAAGTCACTACAGGATCCTCAAATAAACTACATATGTAACAAGCTTGGTGCATGACCTATATGCTCCAGCTTGAAGAGAGTGCTAGAATCTCGTAAATATAGTCACACTAGATATTAAAATGAATTCACTTGTTTCTATATTTATATTATTAACCTAAAATAGGATAACTGAATATTCTGTAATTATATCCTCAATATGTTGTAATTATGTTTTCTCTCTTGTTTCTCTCTCTGTCTCTCTCCAATTACAAAGAACCATTAGTATCATGTATGTCAGCATTAGATAAACATTACCCAAGAAAACAGTCAAAAGTTTCAAAATTACCTTCTCTAACCACAATTCCGATCCTTCAATCAAATAAAGAACTTCTTCTGGATCATACAAATCTGAGGATTGCAAAAATATCTGCAATCTTTCCCTGACAGGAGTGTCAAAGATTGAGTTCTTCGACACAGCCAAACTTCTCGTCTCTATATTTTCACTATCCAGATTCTCACAGATATTTTCAGATTCAAAGACTTCAATTGCTGATTTGGCAAGTGAGAGGGCATACAACGTATGCAACTGTGTATCATTACAGTCCTGGTCTTCAATCAACCACTGGAGATACCTAAATACAAGGAACCGTGCATAAACTAAAGGATCAGAATTTTAATAAATAAAAGAAAAATTTATATTGTGGTGGCAAGAACAACCAAGAGTTATCCTGTCAAATAAAATTTGCCAAGTGGATAAACCAACACCACCGAGATCAATCCAAAAAAATATTTCTCAGTAAAAGCATGTAGAACAATAACATTTTTCATGGTCTCTCATGACTAGAAGAAAAACTGTATGGGACAGAAAATAGGTGTTAAGAAATTAAGTTACTGGAAAATCCATTAAGAAGGATAGATCAATGGTTTGTCTGTGAACAAGATTCTAAATAGAGCATTATGGCATAGTTTAACCAGGTAGGTGACCCCAACTAGTGGGAAGAGGTTTGGTTGTTGTATGCTCTTGCTACTAGTTTGTCACTTGAGACGATAGATCAAGAATGACGAATCTCCAAACATTCCCCATCATTAGTGTCTTGCAGCATATTTTAACAGCTTTTACACTAAGAAACTCCAATCTCCCAGTCTATTTCAGTATCAAAATGAACAAATATCTCAGTCTATTTCCAATTTACTGCGGAAAGTGAAGGCTCCTTCAAGCTTAAAGCCTATATTAAATTGTCTATACTTTACAAACAAGAGTCATACTTGATGTAAATACAAGATACTTGAGTTTGTACCTTTTCCTTCCTTGTAGAATTCTAAAAACATTTGGTACTATTGCATATATCACTAGACTTCTTTTCTAATTTTTTAAAAATGCCAAAGAAATGGAGATTTAGAAAATTTTGGAACTCTGGCTGCATCAGTGATAAGATGATTCATGTCATGGATAATGGTACTATACAGCTTCCAAATTGAAATTATGGGGAACAGAGTAAAGAAGAGAAAAAAGACAAGAAAATCTCCTTCTAAAAATAGAGTTTTGTGGATATAAAAATTTTAAAATTCTGAACGCAGGTCACAGAAGCTCTGCTCTATATAGAGTTTTAAAATCTTGGAGGCATACAGAGTCAGTTTTCCTTTCTTAGGAGCGATTCAAAGGATTTCAGGAGGGTATGCATTTTCCAACGAGCATGCATTAAATCAAACAGGACTCACTACTATACCAGATCAAAGAAGCATACCAGATTTGGATTCAGTGCTATACCAGATAAATCAGAGCATGAATTACATTTTCAAAAAAGCATGGCACATCAGTAGTCCAGGAGAAATTTACATTTTCAACCATCATGAAAACAGAAGAGAATCACAAAAACATTGTTAATATGTTCATTTTTTGGATTCTAAGGGATCAGTTTTGTAGATAAATTTTAAATATTAATAGATTTTGAATGAGAAACATGTTTTAAAACTAAAAAGACAGAAGGCATCAAAACAGGTGCTGGACGAATTTCACAATGATGATGCAACAATGAGAAGTGTATCTATATAATATTCCAGGAAATATAGGTGTAGCCTAACTAATGTAACACTTTCTAACTCTAATCAGTGGTCATGTTTATTATATGGTCAGCAAAACATAAAAGGAACGAAAATGAAATAAAAGAAGAATTAATAACTTTATCAAATCCTTCAAATCAACAACCATAGGAATTCTCATAAAATTCTTAAGGCATTATAGTTTTGTGAGTGCACTGCAGACAGATAACACAATAATAGCATACCTCTGTAAAATTTCTACCTTCTGTGGATCAATGGTTGTAACAACTTCGTCTGTAATGTGAAAGAAATAACACATCACTGATTGTTTCAGAAATAAAACAAACTTAACAAAAATTAAAACATAACAATGACTATCATATTCGAGAACCTTTTGGCAGAGTATATTAGGCACTGTATGATAATATTCATTAAAGCAAGTAGTCCAAACTAGTAAAGATTTACATTTCTCAATAAAAAGTATCAAATCATAATAATAATCCAAATAACGAGCACAAAATTCTCATGGAATCAAGGCCAACCAGGAGAAAGATGGATCTCTCGTTTCTCTGAAGTTAAAACTTTGACTGCAAGAACCTGGCTAATATCTGCAATCTGAAAATAAAATATTCAAAACAAGAATAATGATCACTCAATAAGATTATCAAGTTGGAACAACAAACTTCTAAACACTCGTACCCATCCTAGATGCTGTAGAATCAACTCTTGGTCAGATGATTCCTCAAGAATCTTTGATGCTTCAGCTGCAGCAATTGACCTGCTAGAAATAAGGCTTTCCCCACTGTCCTTCGTGCTATTCTCCAAAGCAGGGTCTTTCCACAGGCCAGATGAATAATTTCTTGCAAGGATGCGCCAAATATGCACAGCTTTTGAGCTCATTCCCTTACTTGCACACAAGAAAGCAAGTGTCCGTAGGTGCCCAGACTCTTCTAACATCTGCTCCAATTCCTCCTGAAAGAGAAATGCATTTCATAAGGTCATTTTTCAAGCAACCTAAGTTTTCATTAAAGGGTTGCTATTGATGCTATTTTGTTTCCATAGAACTTCAAAAATAGTCATATCAGGAACAAGAAAAGGTAATTCCTCAAATCTACTTAGAAATAATATCTCCGAATTCTATTTACTACATATTTTTTACATTGCTAACTACGAAAACGTATCAAAATCATTTCAATCAAATAATTAAATACATGTTACAATAATGTTCAGTTCATATATTATATTTTAAATGCTTAAAATTTTTAAGAATAAGTATTTTGGAAGTAGCACCCATTCATGAGTATTAGGAATCACTATTATATATACAGATGTTCTGCATAACCTAAGCATCATCCTATAAGTCAGTCAATTTCACTTAAACAATTCCATCGCACCTCTCTCTATTTCTCTCCTGTAAATTCAAAAATAACAACATCCAGAATTCAGAGCTTATGTAAAAACAAAAGCGTTAATTAGCATATATCTATTGAGAAATCACATAAAATATGGAAGCCACAATAACAGTAATTTGTACGTACCACAACACACCAGTTTGTAGAAGACGCCAGCCTCTCCATGTCTTCAACACAATTTAGAGCTCTATAGAGATACATTAGCAGAGTGTCAACTCCCTCCCTCACTGATTCTGTTAGGTCTTTTTCTCGACAGGCCTCCAAATACCTAAACACAATATTGATCAACATAGATGGTTACAAAAACAAGTCAAAGACCATAAAAACAGATACAAGAAAGCTTCCACAAAATTATTAATATATGATGCTATTTTGATATGAGACTGAAACGCAAATATTTCAACTTTCAAGTATATTCATATCTTCTATGCAAAATACCGGAGACTGCATGAATATAATCAACATCCAAAACTGAAACAAATAAGTGAATAATAACAAAATTGAAGTCAGACCTACTAATGTTCTTGATTGCTGACTTCAACAAATCAGCTCTATTCACTGGATTGAGAAAAAGATCATTATCTACTATTGTTTCTACACCTGCTTTCCTCAGAAAAGAAGCTCTTTGGATTGTCATCAAGCCATCATCTATAACATCTTCAAGAGGGGCTGGTGGAGGATGCAAACCCCAATACCTATTCCTAGGAACCTACAAAAGCCAGTTTGAACATCTGTACTACATTCATACAGACAAATTTTAAATATTTGAATAATGTATATGTATTAAGGACAAGTACCACATTTCACAATATAGCCCACATGACCTAATAGAAAAATTAGTAGTTAATATAGTATATTTAATTGAAATTCATTAAGCGCACTGCCCAGGGTATCACAAAGTGAATGAACTTCAACCATTATGAGTGTGTTAAGCAAAGCTTTTTAAGCTAGCTTCTGGCTCATTTGACTAGCTTATTTTAATATTAAACCTATTTGATAAAAAGAACTTATTTGAGTAGCTTGTTGCAGTATTTTGCATCATTTTTCTGAAGTTCTATCCTCTCAAAAGCACAACTATTTTTGCAAAACCTCCAACCATGCCACAAGCACAAGAACCATACCAGCCATGATAGTCACTTCAACAGTCAGCATATCAAATGAAAGTTAGCATAGCAGAGCATGGATCCGCCATGTGATAGCACTATAGAACCACTATTGCTGCTATTCAAATTCAACAATACTTTCATATACGCACTTGCACATTGATATTTTGCCAAAAATATTACATATCACAAACATAATAGTCAGAGCACAAAGCAGCCACTGCCAAAAACACTATATCAGTATCTTAAAATTTTAATTTAGATACGCCTAATACAACCCTAAAAGCTGGTTCACAAGATGAGGGTTGCCCCAAATATCTTGACACTATTTATATTCAACGTAGAACTTGGGCTTTTCCCAAGACAGGATGGCATAGAGCTAGATGGCAACTGTTTTAATTTTATAATAAATAACCAACCATTAAAAGTATTATTATTATATATTATATTATTAGTGTTCGAAAAACTTTAACAGATCATAACAGATTTTATGATCGAAAAAATATTAAACCAGTAAATGAAATGAAAAAAATAACACATCAAATAAATATTTAAATACTAAACAATACTTCATAAGTAATTTTATAAAAATCATTTGTGTTTCAACTTTCAAGTACTAAATGAAACCTGAAATTTTAAAATATCTACATTAAAATTATTTGTCTAGTTTCTAAAATATTTTGCTTAAAATATCTCTATTTAAATTTGAATAGAAAATAAATATTGATTATAATGTATCTAGTTTTGAATATTGATTTTTTTTTTTCTTCCAAATTTTTATTAGAAGGGATAGAGATTGATATATGAATAAGGATCCAAAAGTTAAAAGTAAGGCTCACGACAACAACAGTTAAAACTGATAATCCAAACAAACAATAGTTAAAACTAACCGTCAAAAACACTATCTTGTCTCGAAACAAAAAACAAAAGGTTGTGAACAAAAAAAGTACAATTTTGAAACAAAGCTTAAGGCAGTAATATAAATAGAGACAAACACAATGTACCAGTAAGGACCATCGATTTGGATCACGCATTATAAATGGGAATACTTCAGAAGGTTGCATCGTGTCAGAAAGCAAGAAGTGGTCCACTGCTTCTTTAAAATGTAAGTCAAAAAGCAAGAGGAATCCCACTTGAGCATGAACAAACGACAGCAAATCTTTTGACATTTCCCCTTCTGACTCAAGCTCCTCCACCAAGGATATGGCTCCCTTATAGTTCTTCTTCCTCAGAAGGTCTTTTATTTGTTCTACAGAAGGTAATTTCTGATAACACACTACCTAGAAAGATATGTAAAAGAATTAAATACTTCATTGAGCTAGGACTCCGACAGTCCAAATTATTTTTAATTTTACAACAGAATAAATTAACCCAACATAGGATCTAATAATTAATTGAGGCATGATCAACAGTTAAAAGTGTAAATGACATCAACAAAACTACAAGCAATAGAATAACAAGAAACCAAACAATCACTTTGCATCACAAGGTCTCTATTTTTCCTGGCGTTTACAACTGAATAACAGTTGGTTACAACTGAATAGTTGTTAGCTGTAGTCAGTTACAATTGAACAGTTGTCAATTTTAGTGCATTACAACTAAACAGCTGTCAATTAAGTAGTGTTTCTTTGTCCTTATAAACATGTATTTTGCAACAAAGGTTTACTCAATTTTGTGTCTTTCACTCCAAGTAATAATCACTCTTCTTGTTAATTCAATATGTGATCCTCATTCATGGCTTCCATCAATCCTAACTCCTCGTATCCTCCTCCAACCCCTCCTCCACTAGGAGATTTGCAGTCATCTATTTTGGTACATGCTCCGGTAGCATTTTTTTGCATCAAATTACCGAACAAATTGATAAAAAAAAATTATACAGGTTGAATAGGTAAGGCACATTGTTTGCGTCATTTCATCCAGATTTCTTATTCTTAATAGAATTAATACAAAGTATCTTTCTTGAGAACAAGATCAAATGCTTCTTGTATGGCTTCAGTCGTATCTTTCCAGCACTGTCTTGTAGCGTGTGCATGGGTGTACTCAGTCGTATGTAATCCAGGACAAGATACACGCATATTTTCATCATTAAACTAGGACAAAAGCATGTCAATTGTGTTCGAAGTTCAAAAACTCATTTTTGGATAATTACCGTTACTGAGAATTTCTTCTTCATCTTACGTCTCTTATTGACTCTCTTTGTTCAGTTGGAGATCCTGCTTCTTCAAAAGAACGTATGGATTCCATTTTTGAAGGACTTCCAACTAAAATATGATTTTATTATTGTACTTCTTGAAAGCAAAATTGATACTGTTACTATTGAAGAAGTTGAAGGTTTTCTTGCAAAAGAATTGCGATTACAGAAGTATATGAAAGGATCATATTCTACTCTTTCTCTTAATATTGCTTAACATCCATTGGCTCATTCCTCACATTCATGATCAAAAAAATCAACATAGGAACATTGATCAGAATACTCAGTTTTAACATACAGGTTTTGGTGGTTCTAGACGAGGACGAGGAGGTTGCTTTTGTCGTTGAGGAAGAGGCTGAGGAGGTTGTAGTTCTATATAGTGCCAGGTTTGCTTGAAATACGGTCATACTGCCCTTTTATGTTATCACAAGTTTAATTTACAATACCAATCATCATCTGTGACCCATACATCTATTGTGGCTTGGGCGAATTCCCCAGCAGCTGCTCCTGGTTATTTTTCAACTTAACATTGGCCTCAAACATCTAACATTCCATATCAATATATTCATCCCACTCAACCACAGGCTAGGGTTACAAATACTGAACCATCTACATCTCAGACCTGATTTCCAGATTCAGGTGCTTCCTATCATGTAACAAAGTTTGCTTAAAACATCCAACAGAATGCTCCATTTGAAGGATCTAATCAGACTTTTGTAGGCAATGGGCAAGGCCTTCACATACACTCTTCTGGTTCCACTACCTTCTCTTCACTCTTTAATCTGAAAACCCACTTATCTCTCGATAACTTTTATAGGTTCCTTTTATTAACGAGAATTTAATTAGTGTGAGAAAGTTTCTTTAAGATAACAATGTCTATTTTGTTCTTTTTTATCAACCATTGCTTTGTCAAATTTCAAAAATCCTAGGAAGTTCTTCTTCATGGACATGTTGGACCCAATGGCCTCTTTCAGTCTTCAAGTCTTCAGTTTATGCCTCTGAGTATTGTTGTTTGTTCTAGTAATACTTGTATTAATACCACTATTTCCAATAATTGTTCTACAAGCTACACTTGGCATCTTAGATCAGGAGATCTTAATCTCAATGTACTACATACTTGGCACCTTAGATTAGGATATCCCATTTTATAGTGAAAGTTCTATGCCTTTTTGTTCAGAATCACCTTTTCAAATAGTGACTTCTGAGGACCTTCCCTGTTCCCTCTTCTAATGATTTTTCTTATTACATTTCCTTGGTGGATGCCTTTTTCACATAATTTGTTGTCTCCCGACTATCTGTTCATGGAAGACACTTACAACCAATTTCAACTCCTCTCCCAACTCCCAAACCTAAGTTTCCCCTCGCAGACTATGTTCTCTGTTCAGAACTTCAAAACCTTTAGTGCTGGGTGACATTAATTTTACACTATATACAAATTATGTATTTTATATGTTGACCTTTTTATATGTTAAGAAATGAAGTGTGAAGCTTAATGAGACTAAATTCATTAATATAACGTAGGACTAAAATCAATTACAAGCTATTAAGCACCTATTCGTGCATTTGGTTCATGCATCCAACACAAATATTCTCATATAATTCACCTATATGTATCTATGAAGTATCCAAGTCTTTAAGTTGTGAAAAACCAATACAGCAAACTATGAGACAAAAGGAGGCCCGTAAAATTGCAATCGTTATTATGAACTACTCCATATTCAGATTACCCCAACAATCCATTATTCCAGATACACCAAAAAATCAAAAAAATAAACCGACCGTCCAAGATAATATCACAAGTACATCATCAATCAACTAAATTATGATCTCAATGACACTAGATTCAAACTACAACATACCTTGGTAGCAGTGGCAACAACAACAAGCCTCCCATCCCTATCTTCCTCACTAGCAACAACGCATCGCCCAACTCCTTCCCCACCAAACGGCAAAACCTGAACACACCCACCATACCTCTTATGATACAACTCAATCTTCCCATCACTCACCACAACCACATAAGAACCAATCTCTCCAACTGAATCCAACCCATGGCGGAACACCAGACTCCCTCCCACCGGCTGCCCATGTGCATCAACAATAACCCCCACATTGTCCACCAACAACAGCACCCTCCACTCCTTGTGCAAAAGCTTCAACCTTGGCGGCCGCGACACATCCGGCAGCGAGAAGATCACACTGCTCTGCCCAGTTACACAGGAAATCAAACTATACCCATTTACAGTACCAACAACAATAGAATCATTAAGCCACACCATGGCACTAACAACCCCATCCACACACTGAATCTCCTTCAAAACCACAAGAGAGCCACCACCACCATCATCCCTCTCATTTTTCCCATTCCTATTCCCCAAGACAAGCTCCGCAAGAATCAACCTCTTCCCAACCACAAGCGCAAAAACACAACCACCCTCACTCTGCATTTCACCCTCCTTCACTGAGTTCATTCTCAATTTCTGAAACAACCCTAACCCCGAACCTAGTCCTGAACCCGAACCCAAACCCAAACCCAAACCCTCGGATTCGCCGTTCCTGAACCTCCTCCTCGTGACCAACGACACTCCCTTCGAGAAACTCAATTTCGAAGCACGATTCGAGAGCTCCGAGTCCACCAAGAACAAAGCCCCATTGGAGAGCAACAGAACCTTCCCGAACTCCTCGATCACCGATATGCACTCGACTGCGGCGTCGCTCACCGAAACACTCCGCAGAAACGAGAGCTTCCGCAGAACGGCATCGTTCGGGGCACCGTCACCGTCGTCGATGTCCACGGAGAGGGAGAAGAGGGTTCCGGAGTTAGTGCCGACGTAGAGGACAGTAGAACGGTGCCGTCTCGCATCCGGCAGTGTGGCGAGTGCGAGTGATCGAATGGAACTGGCGCGTGAGTGGGCGGTGAGGTCGAACTGCGCGTGTGGCTCCAGAACTACCCGAGCCATGCTGCTTTCAACCTTCGCCATTCTCTAATGTGAGAGTTTCGTGTTCACTTCACAGAGGAAGTAACTAAAAGTGACAATCACCCAAATTTTAAATAAATAAATATTCACATAACTAAATATGAATATCAAAACACTGTTTTCGAATCCGGCGTCGAAAATTCTCCACCTAGCGCGCCGATTACCGTCGAAATATTCCGGCAGCGGCGGCGGTGGTTGGGGAGGTTCCGTTATCCCACGAGCTGTCTTTGTCGGTGGTGCAACCGCTCTCGGTGGCCGGAGTTATAAGTCTAGAAGGAGCTGAAAACAAAATTAACTAATATACACACTTGTAATTTTGTAATTCAGGTTTAAAATAGTATTATTTTACTGTGATATGAATTTATTATATAATTTATATTTTATTTAAGTTTTATTTTCTCAATTGCACACGCTAAATTAATATAAGTCTCTCGTAATTTATTATAAATTATATAAAAATGTTTTTTTTTTAAATGAACTGAATATTCTTTGGAAAAGATTTTGTTGAAATGTGATCTAAATTGATTTGTTATTTAGAAGATTATGATAGATCAAAAAATTTAATTAAATATTCAGTGGACTAAAACAAACTCATAAATTTATTTATCGAATTTTCTTATAATTTAAAATAAAATTCATCTTTTCCATCAGTTTTGTTTTGATTTTTCAAAAGAATTAAACTATAAACCATTTCACCTAATTTTGCCAACCAGAATTATTCAATTCAAAATTAATAATATTGTATATTTTTAATACAATATTAATATTTCAGACTGAAGAACCTTTTTAATGATTTTTATTTAAAGCTTCATTCATCATATCATTTTTAAGTTAAGAAATTAAAAAAGTTTGATTAATCCTTGAATTGAAAAGCAATTAAGTGTCTATCATCAATAAATAGTGAAAGAAAAAGAAATAAGTTGTCTATTGAGATTATAGATGGCTTATGTTTAATTTTTTCCCACATTTTATTGGTCGTGTTAATTTAATTGCTTATCAATTAATAGTTGATAGATTCGCAACATTAGTTTAATTTTTTAACTTGAATAGTACAATAAGCCAAAAAGAAAAAGTTGGCAAACAAAATTTGCAATAAAATAATATATTTACATCTTTTGAACTAAATTTTATTTAAACAATATATTTATTATTTTTTAATAAATAATTAAAAAATGTAAAGTTAATTTACAGTTGCAAAAAATACCTCACAACAAATAAAATTGTGGAATCATAAGTATATATAAGTTGACAAAGGAGAGACGTGAAGGACCACATGATTTACATTTGTACCATTGAAATGTTGAAATTGTAGTCACAACATTTTCTATGGTGTGTTTAGATTTAAGTTAAAATATCCAAAATATTGTTTACTTTCTATTGAACATTGTATTCATATGTTTGATAAATTTATTTATATGTAATTAGGAGCAAATTTCGTATTAAATTTAAGTGATTTTTTTAATGAAGAAATCATAACCAAGGTTATAAGCTTTATAATGGAATTTTATGCTCCTGTTGAAGTTACATGAAATTGAAGAGTATAAATATTAAACAAGACTATAAATCATGAAAATGATAAATCATTTATAAATTTCAAAAAATAGAAAGTATGAATGAAATATTATTAAAAAGAAAAATTACAAGACCTTATATTGTAAATAACCTTAAAAATTAAAATAAATTCATACTCCTGTTTAATAATAATCCTAAAAGTAATTATTTTATTTTTAAATTTTGTTTATATTTATTTTTATTAATTAAATATAATATTTTATTATTCATCTGCTTGTAAAATGGAAATAAAAGAAAATAATAGCTGTCAAATTATAATTTTTCTTCTTTTATGTCTGGAGTTTAATTCTTTATTTTGTAAGTGAAGAAAATTTTTGTTGTTAGAGAGAATGTGGAAATCTACAAAATTATGTTTTAAGAGTGTCAGTGTTTTAAAAATAATGAGTTACTATTATTTTAATAATAAAAAGCTTACTTATAAATAAAAATTTTATGAAAGGATCTAATTATTTAAAGAATACTCTCTAAAAACATTTTCTAAGAACTTTCTTCCTTCTCTCTAAAGTTTTTCATCGTGTGTTCATCTCTTTGAAGATCGAAGGACGCTGGAGTGATTTCTGTGGCGAGCTCTTCACATATGTCCGACCAGTTTCCTCATTTGAGTAAGTTGGTTTTCTTCTCTTTTCATTCTTCCTAGTGAATGCATGTGAGCAATTGTATCTTGGATGTGGCTTTTAAGTCTTTTTCTGAGTTTTTACTAATCAAAGGTTCTAATGATGTGTTATGATCATGTTTGTGTTGTTCATAGACTGAGTTGTGCGTTCTAATAGCCGGAAGAGAGATTCGATACTCCTTCGGTCGTTTGAGTCATTTTTAGGTAAAGGAATCTAATTATACTATGTTTGTTTTTTGCAAATGTGGAATTGGTATGATTTCCTAAGATTGCTTATGAATATTGAGTTGTTGCATGTAATTCTTAATGAGTGAAATTGGGTATTGATTTTGATGTTGATTGTTAGAAAGCAATTGTTAAGTTGATATGTTTTTAGACTCCTTTGTACTTATGCTTGTTATGAACTTGAAATTCGGTAATTGAGCATTTGAAATCACTAAAGAGCTGCTTAGAATAGGCTCAAAAGACCTTAGTATGCAAAATCTCATTTTTCATAATTATGTAGACTCGTTGGTCCAGAGTGGGCTCGCTGAGCGAATCCAAAGTCAGAGGCTAAATGACTTGGAAGTCACTGAACGAGAATTCACTCGCTATGCGAAACCAAAATTAGGAACTTACTGACTTGGAGGTCGTTGGTCGAGTACCTACTTGCTCAGCAAATCCAAAGTTTGTGAGTTGGTGAACTTTGTAGTTGCTGGTCGAGCTTAAGCTCATTGAGCACGTTAATGAGGAATTTACCTCAGGGAGCTCTAATGATTCACTTGTTCGGCGAGCCATCCAGTCACTGGTCGAGTGAACTTTTGTACACTTTTCATTTAAGTCTCGCTGAGCCAAGGGATCCAAGTCTAGCAACCCTTTTTATGTGAAATTTTGTGTACTTTAGCAAATGTGGATTATTGGTTAGAATATTGTCGGTGCCTGATATGAATATATACCTGTGAATGTGAAATGTGATGTGGTTGCTAGAATTTTAAGGAGAAATTCTATGTGGTATCATTTAGTGTATGCATTGACATAATGATTCAATATGGGGGTATCCTTTCTCTAATAACTACTCACACTCAAGTAGAGTAGAGTAAGTTATGTCGTGAAGAGAAGAAGGGGGTCATAGTACTGGACTTGATCATGTCTTAGGCATGAAATGTACTTTCCTTGTGAGTGGTTGAGTAATAATCCCTTGAGGCCAAACTTACAGAGTTTGGAAACCACCACAAGTGCACACCACCAATGAGTTTAATGTCAAATACATGTATCCAGATAATCGAATTTAGTATCAATTGTTCCTATGTTCATGCATACATATGTATGTTATCCTGCAACGTGACCATGACTTTACATAAATACTTTCTGAATGACTGTATAAATATTTTTATATATTTGTGTTCATCTATATGTTATGTTAGCCTCTCATTTCCAACAATGACATTAAATTTTGTTTGATGTCCCACTTAGACATGTATTATTGACATTTATATACCGGCACACTTAGACATGTATCCAGATAATCGAATTTAGTATCAATTGTTCCTATGTTCATGCATACATATGTATGTTATCCTGCAACGTGACCATGACTTTACATGAATACTTTCTGAATGACTGTATAAATATTTTTATATATTTGTGTTCATCTATATGTTATGTTAGCTTCTCATTTCCAACAATGACATTAAATTTTGTTTGATGTCCCACTTAGACATGTATTATTGACATTTATATACCGGCACATGTCTAGCACGTATTAAATTTTAATTAGTTTTCCCTTTTGCTATTTTCTTTTTTTATATGTACATCAAGAGCTTGTTCTTCTTTCTCTCCATTCTCTCTATTTACTTTTCATGTCTTTAAGTCTTTATTTGGTAAGTGAAGACACTCAATTTTTGAAACCATATTAATTCAATACGCGGTTGTCGGTTATAGGAGTCAGAATATTAACTGCATCACAATTTAATGGTCACGTTCAAAATTTACATTTTAAGTTTAGAAAAAAAGTTTAACCAGTTCCTATAATTATATAAACTTTCCTATCAATTTAATATCTAATCGTATAGCTTTTAATTTATATCATATATGAAGTCCTATGAACTAAAATTTAATTAAAAAAATGAATATAGACTAAAATGATTTTTATTATGTACAAGTAAAAGGTATATGTTTGGTTAGGTATAGAGAACAAATGAATCTTTTAATATGACCTTTCAAATATAGAAAACCAATATTTTGTATAGAAAATATAATATGACCATGAAATAGTTTTTAATACAAGAAGTACATAAGTAAAATTTTAAAATAAAATAATAATATTTAGATTTGTTAGAGTATAAAAAATGTGATAGTGTTGAATTGTCGACATACCACTATTTGTACATCCCCAAAGCATGAGATTCTTAAAATTAAATTTAATTATTATTTTTTTTAGTTTCTCGTATTCATTTTCTTTACTAAAAAACACATATTTTGTGTCAATTTATTATTATTATTTATTTAGAATATACTTATAGATTTAGTTATAAATAATACTTTGTATGATTTTTGTACAAAATTTTTCGTAAAATATTTTACACAAAATATTTTTTTCATGAAATTTTATAAAAAATACTTGTAAATTTTATAATTCTATAAAAAATAATTATTTATAAAGAAATTACCTGTTAAGTAAAATTAAAAGAAAATAGTAAAAAAGTGTTTTTTTTTATAAAATTTTATAATAAATTTGTAAGAAAATTTTTATAAAATATAAAAGATATTAGTAGTGTTTTTATATTTATTTTTGACTTATTTAAATTTTAGTATTTGTTGAATGGAGTTTATGTAATATTTTCACTATATTCACGTTAACATGTTTAAAACATCCTGTCTCCAACTTTAAATTTATTACATATTAAAATTTTCAATTTTTGAGAATTAAGTTTTGATAATTTTCTCTTACAATATAATAAGATTTTTTAAGTAGTTATTCATTTTTTTATTTATTTATTTTTCTATATTATAAAATATGATATCTTATATTACAAGATAAATTTGTCAAAATATCATTTATACCAGTGATAAAGGTGCTTATATGAAAATAGGAAAATTCAAAATTTTAGATGTGAAAGATATAAATTTTGACATTTGACATTGCTTTAAGACAAGGGACTGCATCGTCCACATATACCTCTGCTTTATGAGATGTCAGATACAGTATCCACACGTGTTTAACACAAGCAATAGTTTCTCCTAAACCATAATAATGAATTATAAAAGCAACCACCCACCTTTCGAAACAAAAACCAAACAAACAACCTTCTACAAACTCATAGGTTATTTTCTGTTGCCTCCATTGTCATCTTCTTCTGTCTGTGTTCCTCACCTTGTCCAAAAAACCTCTTCCCATGGAGTCATCACCGCCACCAACAACAACAACCACCCACATAGCCCTAGTTTCCGTCCCTGCTTTCAGCCACCAAGTCTCGATCCTCGAGTTCGCAAAACGCCTCCTCCATCTCCACACCGACACCTTCCACGTTACATGCATCATTCCCACACTCTCTTCTTCCTCTTCCAAACACTCCTTCTTCTTCGATTCCCTCCCTCGCAACATTCACTGCATCTTCCTCCCCTCAGTCAACTTCCAAGACCTGAACAACAATGGCGCCTCCGTCGAAATCCAGACTCAGCTCTCAGCCTCTCGAGCCATGTCCTCCGTCAGAGAAACCCTAGTTTCACTCTCCAGAACCACTGCCATCACTGCTCTCATTGCTGATGCCATGGCCCCCGAGGCTCTGGAGCTTGGCAAGGAACTCAACATCTTGTCCTACATATACTTCCCTTGCTCCACCATGGTCCTGTCCATTTGCTTCCATTCCCGAAACCTCGACCACGAGGTTTCGTGTGAGTACAAGGATCATCCTGGTCTGATTCCCCTCCCCGGTTGCATCTCTATCTCTGGCAGAGATCTTCCAGACAGCATGCAAGATAGAGGAAGTTTGGCATACAAGCTTTTCCTCCAACGATGCCAGAGATACCTCGATGCTCATGATGGTATATTGGTGAACAGCTTCATGGAATTGGAAGAAGAAACAACAAAAGCAATATCTGAACATGAACATGGTAATGGTAATGAACATGGTAATGGTGCTGGTAATGGTAATGGTGGTGATTACCCTCCTGTGTATTTAGTTGGGCCCATCACACAGAGTGGTTCAAGAAGTAGGTGTGAGTGTTTATTGTGGTTGGATAAACAACAACCTGATTCAGTTCTTTATGTGTCTTTTGGGAGTGGTGGCACACTTTCCCAGGAGCAGATAAACGAACTTGCATTAGGGTTAGAGTTGAGCAAGCACAAGTTTCTGTGGGTGAATCTGAGAGCACCAAATGATAGGGCAAGTGCTACTTATTTCAGTGATGGGGGTTTGGTGGATGATGATGATGATCCTCTGCAATTTTTGCCAAAAGGGTTTCTAGAGAGGACGAAGGAGCAGGGTTTGGTGATGTGTGGGTGGGCCCCACAAGTGGAAGTGCTTGGACACAGGTCAATTGGTGCATTTCTGAGTCACTGTGGTTGGAACTCGGTTTTGGAGAGTGTGGTGCATGGAGTGCCGATGATAGCATGGCCTTTGTTTGCTGAACAAAGAAGCAATGCAGCTTTGGTGAGTGAAGGATTGAAAGTTGCTCTGAGGGCAAAGATGAAGAACCCTAGAGGGAAGAGCAATGGTGTGGTGGTGAAGGAGGAGATTGTTGAACTGATAAAGGGTGTGATGGAGGAGGGTTTGGAGGGTGAAGAAATCCGCAGGAAAGTGAAGGAACTGAAGAAGCTTGCAAACTGTGCAATGATGGAAGATGGGTCCTCAACAAGGACAATAGAAAAGTTGGTAAATAAGTGGAAACGTTTGGGAAAATCTTTGTAGAAGAATATATAAACGTGGAAGAAATCATCACCTGAGAAAGTAGTTCCACCAGATTCTCAGTTTCTTTGTTTTATTGTTGATTGATCATGTTAATGATTGAGGCTTTGTTTGATTAGGTTTTGATTAGGTTTTGAGTTTATCCATTGATTGAGTACTACCTTTTGGAGAGATCGATGAAATCAAAATAAAACACAGTACTATCATAAAGTTATTCTATTCATTTCATCTCATTGTTTACTATCTTTTGGAGAGATCGATGAAATCAAAATAAAACACAGTACTATCATAAAGTTATTCTATCCATTTCATCTCATTGTTTACTATCTAGTTTTTGTCATCATAAGTTGTTCTTCATAATCATTGTATGAATTTCTGTGTTTATAATTTTTTTTTCGTAGTTATATGTTTATTTAACAGAGTAATAAACGAATTTAGATTATCTGTTTTAAATTATTTTTTTTGCTATTTTTTTATTGTATCTTCATAATACAATAATTACTATTAATTTTGACGTTTTAAAATATATTAAAATAATATTTAAAATATGAATACATTGTATTTTTAATATTTAAAAAAAGACTGTACAAAAAAGTTAATAAAAAATTTGAACTCTAATAAACAAACAAGTGTAATACATTGTATTAATACTTAATACACCTACTATATATATAAAAGTTTGATTCGATTTTAAAATACGAAAATAAAGAAGCTTTAACTTGTTATATGTAATAATACAATTAATTGTAATTTTTGTCTTTATATGTTTTAAAAAATCCGTAAATTTTGGTCTCTAATTATTTTTTCCACAATTTTGGTCTCTTATATTTTAATTCATTTTAATCTCTTCTATTTTTTAGGCAATTTTAATCTCTAAATTTGAAATACGTTTTAAACTTTGTTCAATTTTATGCATAATAAAAAAAATTAAAGGATCAAAGTGGCTTTTTAACAAAGTCCTCATATTTTTTCAATAGTTTTTGCATTATCAGGCTAAGAAATTGTTTTCTCATTCTTATTGATGAAATATTTTTGTTATCCAATATATTTTGATATTTTGATGAAAATAATAAAAATTAATGTACTAATCATAAAATTTCATATGAACAAATTAAACGATAATAACTCAATTGAAAAAATATAAAAACTTTAATACTTAACAAGTAAAAACAATTTAATAAAAACTCAATTAAAAATATCTAAATTTATCATAAAATTCAAACGTGACCAAATCTTTTAAAATATGAAAATTAGAATTAGAATTAAACAATGTTAAAATTATTTTATTTCTATTAATATCAATAAATTTCTTTCCGGTTCATCTAGCAAACTTTAAATAGTAATCATAACATTGCATCGTTTTGTTCAAACTGAAGTTCAACATTAAATGAATTATATTAAACATAAAAGTATAATAAATGATTTAAGATTAGAACCTTAAACCATATTGAGGAATGAATTTGTGTGGATATCGAATTTTGTATCAATATAATAGTAATAAAAAAAGGTAATACATTAATTAATTGCTTCTACTATCAAATACAATTAAATGCTTCACATGACTAGGAAAAAAGAGGACCACATGAATTGATGCTAAAGAACTGTACTCTGTCAACAACGTTTTTAATGTTAGAGGTTGAGTTGCAAAGTTCGAAAAATTACTTATTAATGGAAAAGGATATGAAGATAACTAAAGCATCAATTTACACTTCTTTTATTTATTTATTTTTATTTTTTTGAAAAATTATGTTAATTTCTTACCCTTGGTTCTGAATTTTATGGCTCATAATTTCAGAAAAAACAAAAAGTGTCACATTAGTTTAACTCAGTTAAATTTTTATAGAAAAACATGAGCATAATCCTGATTTTTATTTGAGTTTTCTAATCACGATTCAATCTCTTACTATTTTTTGAAACAAAATAAAATAAATGGAATGAATGAACCAACGGTCATTGTATGAACTATCTGGGAAAACGAAAGTATTATCAACATCTCAATCTTTTACATGGAAAATTATAATTAATAAAGTGGTCACACGTAACAATTTACAAAATAGTTTTTTTTTTAGGATAATCACATGCATATGCAGATGAAAAAAAAATTGATTCTTAGTTAAAACTTTACTTGTATATCGTAATATTACTAAGATACATTTTTGTCAATTCAAACACATAAGATTAGAAAAAAATGCAATATAATTTAGAAATATACGTAGGTGACCAGTGTATTTGGAAAAAAAAATAATATCATATTTAAAAATATAAAAGTAAATCAATAAATTTTAAAGAGGATTTTACTTTAACATAAACTAAAACTTGACTCTAGATAACAAATAAGTTTTCAAAACCACATGTTTAAAATCGATGTGACTCTAAACTTAACATGTCAAAGTCTACTTTCAAATAGACACATAGGAAAGCATAATCCATGAATTTTACAAAACGTGAATTGGCTAACATGCCTTAAATTTGTTGTCACTTTTTTTTTTTTCCGGAGAAAACCAATCAGCTAATTATTTTGTGTATGTAGATGTAGCTTAGATTCAACTAGCAATGTTAGTGTCACCGATAGTTGTTTTAGGCTTTATTTTGTTGTGGCTATAATAACTCTTTATATCTTTGTTTTGGCAAGATGAAAATTTTCACAAAATACACTCTTACAATTTTTTATGTGAAAGTATTTGTTAGATTGTTTTAGTTATTAGTTAGTGTTTGTTCCCTAGTTCAATTTTTTTAGTTTCTCTTAGTAACCTTTGTATCATAGGCTATATAGCTCTTTGCTTTTATGTAAAAAATAACTTTTCAATCACTCACAGTTTCTCAATAAAAAAGGTTGTTTCTTTTCTTACCTTCTTTTATCTGATATGGTATCAAAGCGTGATCTTTTATCATCTAAAGCTTTCGTTTTTGTTTTTCTTCCCTTGTTATTGCCTTCTTCTTTCTCTTCTTGCTTCCATTGTTGTCACTAGCCAAGATCTTACCACCGGTAAAGAACCTCATCTTGACCCCCAACCACCCTCTTTACCTTCATCATTCTAATATGGTCTCCTTCTAACTTCTCAACCCTCAAACACACCAACTTCACAACGTGGAGTTGAGCTATGCGTGTTGCGCTCTCCGTCAATAATAAGTTACCCTTCATCAACGACACTCTTCCCCAACCGCTAGAGAATTATCCTTCCTTTCTTACTTGGTTTAGGGTTAACAGTGTTGTGATTTTGTGGCTTTATAATTTGGTCTCCAAAGAAATTATCACAAGCATCTTGTTTGCCATTATTGCTCGTGAGATTTGGGAAGAACTTCGCACTTGCTTCTCCTGCAAAAGTGGGTCTCGCATCTTCTAGCTTTGGCGTCAACTCATGTCATTACAATAGGGGTCAGACATTGTCAATACTTATTACACGAAATTGAAGTTTGCATGGGAATAACTCTTTAGCTACAAACCTCAGTTCAACTATTCTTGTGGTGGCCTCCAACATCTTCAACAACAAACTGAAGTTGACTATGTCATGTCCTTCCTCATGGGTCTACATGACTTATGCTCTCAGATTCGTGGTATAATACTCCTTTTCGGCCCTCATTCCTTAATCAATAATGTTTTTTCCCTTGTGTTGTAAGAAGAAGTTTAACGTGAGGTCATTGATCACGAATCTACAGACTTTTAGCTTTTGTTGCTCCTTCCACTCAAAAACCCCAATTTGATAAACAAAAATCTATTAAGAAAATTGGACCTAAATGTAGTCACTGTGATGTGTTAAGGCATACTAAAAAAAATGTTACAAACTTGTGGGTTATCCTCCAAATTATTTCAACAATCGACCAACACACAATGTTAATAATGTGAAAAATTCCTTTGGCAATGTTGTTTCTTCAAATTTAACCACTGCTTAATGTCAATAATTGCTTCAATTCCTTATTGCCAAAATTTCAAACACCTCATCTCCATAAGACATAGCTACGAATGTTGTAGGTAATATCTTGAACATTAACCTCCATGTCAATTCTTACAAATGGATTATTGATTCTAGTCCACATCTCACATATGTTGCTATAAAGATCTATATGATACTTATTCCTATGTCTGGTTCACATATTATTCTTCCAAATTTTGTGAAAAATCCTATTAAAGGCATAGGTAACATCAGACTTACTAAGGATATTTTCTTACACAATGTTATGTATAATCCAACATTCAGATTTAATCTTTTATCCTTAGTTATTCTGCTCAAAGCTGACCATTTTTGGTTTATACTAGAACCTAATATTTTCTTTTGCAGAATCTCTACACCATGAAGATGATTGCCATTGCTAAGAATCAACATTGTGTACTGGTTTTTGATTTTCCTAAAAATACTTTGTCAAATGTTAATTTCACTTCTTGTAATAATGTTAACTACGATACTTTACATAAACGTTTAGGACATCTTTCTAGTCCTGTTTACAATCTTATTGCTTCCAAAAATTATTTAGCTATTATTGACAATATTCAACATTGTAGCATTTGTCCTATCTCTAAACAAAATAGATTATATTTTTTTGTTAAAAATCATTTTAGTGTTAACTGAATGGACATTCTAAATGTTGATATATGGGGCCCTTTGGATGTACTAACTATGATGGTTTTAGATATTTTTTTAACCTTAGTAGATGACAAAAGTCATTTTACACGAATTTATTTGCTTAAGAACAAAATCTGATTACATTAATGTCATTCCAAAATTCTTTAACTACATCAAAAATTTATGTCATACTATTATTAAAGTTTTTAGGTTTGATAATGCTAGAGAATTATCTTTTACTGATTTCTTTTCAACGAAAGGTGTTTTACATCAATTTTCATGTGTTGAAAGACCTTAAAAAATATAGTGTAGTTGAAAGAAAGCATTTGCACGTTCTCAACATTGCTAGGTCTTTAATGTTTTAACATAATGTTCCTCTCAATGTTTGGGGAGATTGTATTTGTACTGTTATTTTTTAATGAAAAATATTTCTAGCCTTGTTTTTTGCATAAGAAATCCCTATATGAAATTCTTTATACATGTCTGATTATTTTGCTCTTAAAATTTTTGGTGCTTTATGGCATGCTTCTACCCTTTTTTTTCTTTATCTTATACATTATAAAGGATATGCAGATGTGTTATGCCTTTTGTAGGATGCAAATTGGCTAATTTGGCTTAAAATTGTAGTAACTTTTGTTTAGAGGGAACAAATTAGCTCAATATTTTGTGTATGTAGATATGGATCAATTATGTTTACCATAAATGTTATTAGTATTTTGTGTATGTAGATGTGGTTCAGTTATGTTTACCACAAAGGCTATACTATGGAATTTTAAGGGCTTAGATTCATCCAGCAAGGTGAGTGTCACCAATAGGTGTTTTAGGTTTTATTTTGTTATGGCTAGAATAACTCTATATCTTTGTTTTGGCAAGATGGAAACTCCACCAGATTAAATACGTCAAAATGGTTTCCAACCCGTGAGTCAACCCGACTCACCACGGGGTTTGAGCCGGTTTAGGTTGAGAAAAATTCGTTTTTTCACAAGTGGGTTGAACTGAATCGACTCACTTAACTCATGGGTTAAAGATAGGTTGACTCACTTAACCCACAAACATTTTTTTACAATTTTAAAATTTATTTTTTTATAATTATTTACTACTTCTAATTATATAGATTCACAATTTCATATTTTTAAATGCTAGAATGTTGTTCAATAATATTTGAATAGTTTGAATGTTTAATTAAGTTGTTTGTCAAGTTATATATGTTGATACTTTAATCTTTAATTATTATCTTTATAATAATATTTTGATAATCAAGTGAACACTTTAATTTCACTATTATAAAAAATAAATTAAGTCAATTTACTCTCATTGTAATACAATATATATATATATATATATATATATATATATATATATATATAATATATTTAAAAAAAAAAAATATGTATATGTGCCAACCCACTAACCCACCAACCCGTGGTAGATCAGCCCGGTTGCAAAATTTGTGGCTCACCAAAAAGTGAGTTGGGTTGAGTTGACCATTTTTTAGCTCACCCCGTGGTGAGCCAGCCCATGTGAGCTAGTTAGCTCACTTTGACAGTCCAAATACACTATTATAGTTTTTTATGTGAAGGGGTTAGGCACATGATAGTTAATAGTAGATGTTGGCCTATTTTTTGTCTTTTTTGTTGTGAAATTGTTGACTATGTTTTTATTTTATTGATGTAGTTTATCATTTGGAAACATAAATGAAGGCCACAAAGTTTAGGATAATAAGTGAAAAATATAATTATGAGACATGGAAGAGAACAAGAACCCTTGCTCTATTTGAAAACATATACAAGGTTTACTAATGGATGTGTTATTGGGACTCACATATGATATGGATTGCAATGTAAAGTTTAGTTATGAGTTGGGGGAGTTATATTGTTAGGTTTTACAGAGGGGGTTTCACTGGGGAGAACAACACCAATGAGATCTGAGCCTAACCACATAAGACACTGACACCACTCTCAACCCAAAACCTTAAGGCAATAGGTTTATGGGCCTTGATCCTTATATGGTGCTCTACTTTCTCAATTCTGGTCAATGTGGGACTTAGACTCACACTTGGATTCCTAACAAAGAATGCACACAAACGCGTTATAGTTTGTCTAACATTTTTGGGTAAAATTCCACGAATAGCTACAGGTAACAATTGTTGCATTAAGATGTGGCAATCGTGAGACTTTAGGCCAACAAGCTTCAAGT
>Ga0209589_1002891_pt1 | contig 29957 bp, 16 predicted proteins | sample CowpeawhiteBW_FD_187525 | JGI IMG/M metagenome (GOLD analysis project Ga0209589, IMG submission 187525) | Root nodule microbial communities of legume samples collected from California USA - Cow pea white BW (SPAdes) (version 2) | ecosystem: Host-associated > Plants > Roots > Nodule | place: USA...
TAGTTAGAACATGGGTACGGGTATGGGTACGAGATTATACCCGTTACCCGGTGGGGATGGGGATGGGAAAAAAGTTTGATACCCGTTGGGTTTGGGTATGGGGATGGCGATGAATTTTTTATGCAGGGATGGGTATGGGATAGTGAAACCCGTCCCCGCCCCGCCCCGTTGCCATCCCTAGCCACAGATAATAATATATTTTAAAAAGTAATATATTTTTCATGTTGAAGATGGAAGCCTATGGGTTGGCCCTGTCCCACAGGACTTTGTGGAGTTTTTGGCCCTGTGGGCTTCTTTGATGAGGGCTTTTTTCAATGTGGGCTTTTTTGGCCGTCGTCCACATGGGCCAGAGCCAAGCCCTGTGGGTTGGGCTAAATTGACACCTTTACGTAGCACAAGCCTCTATAGTAAGGCAGGATCGCAAGTTTAGGATTTGATAAACAACGCACGCCCTCCAAGATCAAAGCTCAGATAGAAGCCCTAGTTGACAAGGAGATCACAAAGGCTCTCAGATGGCCAGACCCAACCAACAGGATCTTGGGATGGAACGTGAAAGAGTGGTGTGAGTTCCATCGCACCTATGGACACCACACCGAGCAGTGTCTCACTCTAGCCAATCAACTACAAAGGTTAAGAGGAGAAACTCGGGAAGGAAGGCACATTCGTGAGAGGGACCAAGTCAAAGAACCTTGTCGTCCCAAAGATCAAGCAGATCATATATCACCTGTACTGGGGGATTTAAACACAATAGCTAGCGGTTTCTTAGGCAGAGGGGTTACATCCGCCAGCAGGAAGAGGTATGCCAGGAGCGTCATGACAACATCTACAACCTGGCAAAAGAAGACAATGCCGACTATAACATTCACAGAGGATGATCGAAGTGACGTCATGCCTCATGAGGATGACCTGGTAGTTGTTTCGATAATAGCAATGGGAAGACGAGTTCACCAGGTCCTGATCGATTAGGGGAGTTCTGCCGATGTCATGTTTTGGGACGCCTTCGTCAGCTTATGTGTACCATTAAATCAATTACGTCCTTTCGACAACATATTAGAGGAGTTTGCAGGAGACCCCGTGGAAGACAAAGGATATACCGATATGAGGACGACATTCTCAAATGGAGAGGCGGCCAAAACAATAATAGTACGATACATAGTCATAAAGGTGTCGTCCTCATACAACGTCCTCCTAGGTCGCCCCTATCTCAATCGCCTCGAGGTCGTTGTATCCACAACCCACTTGAAGATGAAATTCCCAGCGGACACGGGTCACGTCGTCACATTGAGGGTTGACCAGGCAGTAGCTCGAAAATGCTACGAGAACAGCCTGAAAATTCGGAGACCTATGTATGCTCTATCCCTGCTTGGTCCCAAGGAAGACTGTGCACCCGATTTCGATCCTAGAATAGGTAGGGAGGACAAAAGACCTCAACCCATGGGTGAGGTAGAAGAATTCAATGTAGGGGATGACAGGAAAGTGAAGGTCGGTGGGAGTTTGGATCCCTTGATCCGAGCCGCACTAACCAAGGTACTATAGGATAACAAAGCCTATTTCGCTTGGTGCGCTAGGGATATGGTTGGGATTAGTCCCGATGTCATGATCCATTGGTTGAACATCGACCCTCGCGAAGGATACAACGAAGAACGAAGATGGACCCGAAAAATTGGCAACAGTAAGGAAAGAGACCAACAAGCTTCTGTTAGTCGGGCATATCTGAGAGATTTAATATCCTGAATGGTTGGCTAATGTGGTCATGGTAAAGAAGTTGAACGGCAAATGGAAGATGTGTGTGGATTTCTCCGATCTCAACAACGCTTGCTTAAAGGATTTGTATCCCCTACCTACCATCGACATGTTGGTGGACAACGCCTCAGGCTGTGGGTTGCTCAACTTCCTAAACGCCTACTTGGGATACAATCGGATCAGCATGCATCCGGACGATGAAGAAAAAACAACCTTCATGGGGAGGCAGCCACCTACTGTTACCATGTTATGCCCTTCGGACTTAAAAAATGTCAGTGCTTCTTATCAGAGGTTGATGGATCGAATTTTGAAGACCTTATCAGGACATAAAATACATGCATATGTTGAGGACATGGTGGTTACATCCAACAGGGCTAAGGAACATTTTGTCGACTCACCGAGCTCTTTTCTACTATGAACGCCTACGGACTCAAACTCAATCCAAATAAATGTGTGTTTAGAGTCAAAGCAGGCAAATTCTTGGGATTCCTGCTTGCAGAAAGAGGAATTGAAGCGAATACCGACAAGTGTGCGACAATAATAAATATGAGGAGTCCAGGTAATATAAAAGAAGTGCAACGATTAATAGGATGCATGGTTGCTCTGACGAGGTTTTTGCCAAGAGCTAGAGATCGGGGACATCCTTACTTTGAATGTCTTCAAAAAGGGAAGAATTTTCGATGGAGGGATGAGTGTGAACAAGCCTTCGTGCAGCTGATGGAACATCTATCATGTCCGCCAATTTTATGCCGATCACATCAAGGCATACCGCTCAAATTATACGTGACAGTAACTAATAGGGCCATCAGCTCGACGTTGATGCAAGATCAAGGGGAGGATCAACGGCCGATCTACTTCGTCAGCAAAACTCTTTAAGGAGCGGTAGTTAGATATAAAAAAATTGAGAAGCTCGCCCTAGCTGTGGTTGTCTCTACACAAAGGCTACGTCATTATTTCCAAACGCATTCTGCTTTAGTAATGACCGATCAACTCATAAAGTAAATTCTCCAAAAACTAGAGGTGTCAGGGCGTCTCGTCAAGTGGGCCATCGAATTATCTGAATATGACATCTCATTCGAACCTCATGGACTTATTAAGGCTCAAGTTTTGTCTGACTTCTTGGCCGAGCTAACTCCGCTCACAACGGGTGAAGATGAGGAAGTCAAGGGCTGGGTGTTGTCAGTTGATGGGGCAACAAACTCGAAGAGAAGCGGAGCTGGCGTCATCTTGGAAGACCCATAAGGTGCTTTGATAGAACAATCCCTTCATTTCTCCTTTCGAGCGAGCAACAATCAAGTAGAATATGAGGCTCTCATAACTGACATGTTGCTCGCCAAAGAGTTGGTAGTAAAGAAACTGACGGCGAAAAGCGACTTTCTGCTCGTCACGGGACAAGTTTCCGGGGACTATCAAGCAAAAGATCTTTTAAATTAATACATTTGCTCCGAGAACAAAACTCGCACGCCGACGTTCTATCTAAATTGGTGAGTTGCTCACGTCCGAGACGCTAGAGGTCGGTAATACGAGAAACACTAGTAACGCCTAAAGTATCCGATATCAGGTCAGATGTCCAAGTATGTTCGATCAGTACAGAACAAGAAGGAAGACCTCTGTCAAACTCATGGTTAGCTCCTTACCTATCATACCTAGCGGATGGTCGTCACCCATCCGATCCTACAGAGGCCCAAACGGTTAAAAAGAACGCAGCTAGATACACTGTTATAGAAGGTCGTCTCTTTTGCTAAGGATTTAGCCGACCACTCCTCACCTGCGTCGTGCAAGGGGAGACTAATCGACTGATGTCCGAGCTCCATGAAGGTATATGCGGCAGTCACATCGGGGCTCGAGCCCTGTGCCTCAGAATTCTCCGAGCAGGGTATTACTAACCAACACTAAAGCATGATTGTCAAGATTTTACGAAAATATGTATGCAATGCCAATGACAATCAGACTTTCACCGAGCACCCCCCGAGGAGTTGCACTCTATAAGCATCCAGTGGCCTTTCCACACGTGGGGGATCAACAGTCTAAGACCATTTCCTATAGCCACTAAGCAACGGAAGTTCTTTATAGTGGCAATTGAATATTTCACAAGGGAACACAATTCACAACGACGATTGTCTGTGACGCCTATGAGAGTTGGGGAATTCTTGAGGTATTTTCTTCGATAGAACATCCACAGACAAACGAACAGGCCGAAGCCGTCAATTAGATCATATTAGGAGCCTTGCGTCGACGTATCTCCTCGTCAAAGTCGAACTGGCCCGAAGAGCTATCGGGGATCATGTTGGCCTACCATACTACCCCACAGACGACCACACGAGAGCCCCTTTCAACCTAGTATATGGTATGGACGCAGTGCTACCCATGGAGGTTGAATAGCCAACTTTCTATGTTAGAATGTTCTTCGTCGCCCTAATAGAGGATGACATACGAGCAAATTTGGACACCATAGATGAAATTAGGGAGGCTGCCAGAATCAACAGCGAGGCGATGAAAAGACGAGTCGAATCGAGATACAAAACCAAGGTCTTCCCACGATCGTTCAGGAAGTTCGACCTTGTCCTCAGGAAAGCTCATCCCCTACAAATAAAGGACAAGCTCTCTCCCAAATGGACATGACCTTTCCACCTCAAACAGGTGCTAGAAAATGGTGTCTATGTTTTGGAGACCTTAGATGGCCTGGAAATTACACAAACATGGAATGCAGTTAATCTTCATTTATACTTTAGTTAAAACTTGTACATTTTGTATGCTTTGACACTCTTTTTCCCTTGGCTAAGGAACACAAGGGTTTTTTAATGAGGTCAAATCTCCTCTTTAATAAAAATTCTCCTTTTAGTTCCTAATTAAGCAATATAATCCTTGACTACCTAAGCTTGGTTTAGGGGCGGTGAAGAGCCGTCTAAAGCGACTATCTAAGCTCGGCTTAGGGGCAGTGAAGAGTCGTCTAAAACAACTACCTAAGCTCGGCTTAGGGTCGGACTTGAAGGTTATGAATAAACACTCAAGCATAAATTTGCCCAGGTGGGCTTGAGGATTACGATAAAAAACCTTCATCATTAAAAGCGAAGTAGAGCAAGTCGAGCATTCAAGATTCATGGCGAAAAACAAAGTAAAGCACTACTGGCATTCAAGATTCATGGAGAAAAGTATATGGCGACTTACAACGATCGAGGATTCAAAAAACAAAGGTATTTAAATTACGTAAATATTATTTTCAACGTATAAATATATAAATCAATAAAGCCTACTTGTCCTAAAGGCATCATCATCCATCAACCAAGTTGCCATCAATGACAACTTTCCTTGTGTCCATGCCCGAGAGATCGGCTGAATGACATAAGAGGCGGATCTGCTCCAAAGTCACCTCAAATCCTACACCATTTGTGGTAGCAACCTCATTCGCATACCTTTCCTCATGTTCTTTCCATGCTTTCTCTTTCTCTTCTACCTTGGTTTCAAGTCAGCATAGGCGATCCTCAAGCTCGGTCGCCTTCCTTGTAGGATCCTTTAGGGCAATCTGGAGATCGACAGCTCTCACCTCTTCCTCTTTGAGGCTTCTTCTCAGTTTCTCCATCTCAGCAAGCTCGGAAGTAAGTCTGGATATCTTCTATTTGGCAGCGGCGATCTCCTTATCCTTTCTCTTCTCGACGAGACCTAAACGGTTTAGCTTTTCACATAAAGCTATCGTGGATACCTCAGCCTTGTGCAGGAAAGCACAAATGTCTTCTTGAACCGACGACATGTCCTGGTTCAGCAAACATTGGAGATCTCCCTCAAAAATGTTGTGAGCCAAGGAATAAGTTGTATGACGATAAGATGAATCCCAAAAGCTTTGGCAGACACTGTTCGAACCTTCTAACAGTAGCGGTCCTATGGAGGAAAGGGCATGCTCAGAACGAGAGTGGGAAGATGTCGTCGCTACCTCGGTTTCAATTCAGATCGTGGATCCCCTCCTCTGACGCTTCAGTCCAGACTCCGACACTTTAGTCTGGACTCTGAAACTTTAGTCCGGACTCCGACATGGTCTCCTCGTCATCTGAAGGTATCAACATGGCGTCCACTACTTGGACTAGAGCCTCCGTCACAACAGGTTGAAGCATAAGAGCTCGGATGCTCTTCAAAATTCTAGCAAGATCCTGTTTGGACATGCCCATTCTTGACTCTGCAAAACACAAAAATCGTTACTCCCAATATAGTGAAAGAAATTCCCAAAGTAAGAAGCAAAACAACCACCCGAGGACCGACCAATATAGAACTTGAGGTTGGCAGGTTGAAACTCATAACTTAACACTTGTTTAGTCTCAAAGAGAGTCTTGAGTTAATCCAATAAGAGACAATGTTCTTGCTCTTTCTGTTCAAGATCTCTTAATTGTCTTGCCCCAGCAAAGCTCAGATTCTGAGTCCATTATAATGGAAAGCCCTCCAGAAGATCAAGTTTTTGAGGGGGAGCTCAGATTTTCAGGAAGGAACCTTTAAAACCCTTATAAGACGACTGGAATAGCGTCAGAAGTCCCCGACCTCCTACGCCACTCAGAGAAGACCATATCTCTTTGGTTTACTTCTTCATCTCAAAGAAATACAAGAATACGTTTGTGCCCGGAACTAACCTAAAGTGGGTGCATAAAATGTGGAAAGCTTAGACAAAGGCCCAGCTATTCGGATGTAGCTGTGTTGGGGCCACGTTCAACTTGGTTAACAAGGTTTTCTCAAACGAACTCAAGGGTAATCTTAGTCCGATTTTAGAAAAAAGGGTTGATTAGAAAAAGTATAAGTGCCCTGAGGTAGAATCATCATTGATATCAACACAAATTGGCTCGTCTAAAGCACAGTGAACTACCATGGCGTTAGCTTCATCACTCTAACATATCCTTTGTCCCCGACGAAACCGATTTATCACTTGGTCGGAGGTGAAGCTCGATATTTCCCTGTAGAGACCCATAGGCGCCCAGGGATATAACTCATCATAAGAGGTCGCCATCACATCACCCAGACACAAACCGAGCACAGCAGCCTAAAGACTTCCTCGCACAAACAAGAGAACCAAAAACAACCGAAAAACCACTCAGAAAGGAAAAACCTCAAACAACTGAAAAACCACTCAGATAGATAAAACCAGAAAACCACTCAGATAGACAAAACCAGAAAACAACTAGAAAAACCACCAAAGCCCTCCTTCAAGCAAACATGTTTCCTTTCTAGATCGCAAACCACTACTCCCATTCAAAACCACCCAGAAAACCACTATCTAGCTCATCAAACACAAGCACGAAAGAACAACCTAGGTTCAACTAAAATCCTCCTCCCAGAAAACCGGCAGGTTATGGCACCATGAATGCAGCATAAAGATAAGTGAACAAAGAAGAAAAAGAAAGGGTCGAGTGAAGTACCTTCGAGAAAGGTTGAAGACAAGAAGAATGATGAAAATGGAAGTGAGATAGCCACAAAACCAGTGAAGATAGGAGAGCGAAGATGCAAGCGTTGCGTAATGGCAGATGAAAAGAAAGAATGGTAATGAAAAGACAGATTTAAGAGGGAAAGCCTGAGGTTTTTGGGCAGTTGAAACATTCTGGAAACATGGCCCACGTGGCGTTTTGTTATTGGTAACACTTACGCTTGGCCAATCGAAGCTCATGCACGCCAGGGCTATAAGACGACCTCCTCGCCCAGTTAAATTTCCGCGAGGGCAGAGGGTTAGTGTAGTGTCCAGGCGCCTGAGCTGTACCCGATCACGAAGACCATTAAGGATGGCCTAAGCACGGTCAGTGGCCCATTAGTATTAGTAAACAGGAAGGACACCACAACGGTAAGTTATCCCCCACAAAGCGGATGCAACGGGTGAGATACCACAATGGTAAGCGACCCCCATAAAGCGAAACCATCTCGCCACCTAACCGGATTTTTAGGCTGATAGTCCTGGGAACTGGCATTCTTTCTAGTATAAGAGGGTACAAAAAACACTGAAAAAGACACATAGAATTTTGCTCTTGCTAGACACTTAATCGGTTTGAAATCGGATGGACGTCGGCAAGAACAATTTCCAATTCTTTATCTCATTTGAGAGGGTTTTATAAAGATACTTTAAAAAGGTGTTTTAAGTCGGAAAAAAGTTATTCATGAAGATATATAAGGAAACATTCTCTCTGAAAATATTATATTAATTGCTCAAGATAAAAGTGAATGCTTACAATAATTTATTAGAACATCCTTTTTAGTTGATGGCCTCCATTCTTTCCTTTAGAAAGATTGTTCCTCTGAAGTAAGACTTTGTGTTGTACTATTTTTCTTCAACATTCTGGTGCAACCAAATGCTTGAAACTTGTTGGTGTTCTGATTTTTTCTCTAGCCCGCATGGTTTGCCTGAGATATGCATATTTTCTTCATTTCCGTTCAATTCTATTGGTCAGTCAATACTAAGGTCAAATCCAGAGGAATTATCTTTGATGAAGCAAGTAACCCAGCATTTTGGCAGAGGCAATTTCGACCTTCTTAAGTTAAATTTGATTTATGGTTATAAATATTTCAGAAGCTTTATATAACAACATCTTGTATTTTAAGAGAAATTCTCCCAGTTTCTAGTCGTTCTTTTGTTTGTTAGTCGCTCAGTTTTAACTTGTATTTATTAAAAATTTAAGTGTGATTTTGAGTCTCACATTGATTAAAAATAAAAAAGTAGAACATTATATAAGGATAAAGATCCATAAACTCATTTTCTTAAGGTTTTTGGTTGAGAGTAATGTCAATAACTTATGTGATTGAACTCAGATCTTATTTTGTGTTTGTTTTTTTCGGTGAAACCCTCTCTATAAAACCTAAAATGTTTGTTCTCATTTTTTGTTATATTTAATAATTGATCAGTGATTGCTATATACTGATTGTTGCTCCCAAAGAAGATCCTTAGGGAGGAGCACTGATTTTAACTGTGTTCATACTTTTTTGAGAGGATTGAAGCCAATTTTATAAGGATATTTTAGAACTTGAATGTAATAGTTTATTAATGGCTACAACACGTTACGAAATTCGATGTCGTAGTTGTTAAAAGGGCTTTAAATTAAATGAACACCAAGCAAGTTTCCTATATGATCACTTGTGTTTGAGAAATGCTTCTTGCACCCCCATCAATTCTCCAAAATGACCATTTTATCTTTATAAAAGTGACTTTCGGATTATAAATTCCGGAATAAGATTTCAGAATGAAAATTTTTTAAACGATATTTTTGAAATAAAATTTTCTGAACATGTCAAATACATGTTAAAACATTTTTGGAACAGATTTCAAAAATACAGTTTTCAGGATGCATTTAATACCTTTCTTAAATTAACTTTCCTAATCATCTTTAAATGAAATGAGTTTCGAGAAGAGTTTTTCGATACATATGATATATTTTTTGGAAAAATATTTTCGGAATGGATTCTTTTATCATTTTCTCTTTTCTTGTAGAAGTTTTGCAGCATCGGCAACAATGGAAGTGGGGTGTGATGCAATAGTGAAAGGTATTTAAGTATTTTCCTTGATAAGGTGCAAGAAGCAATTGCCCTTGTATTTTTGTGTTTATTTGTTTCGTTTTTTGTGCATAACATTCAGTCCAAAAACATACTTGAGCCCATCTTCTCTCTATCTCTCTCGACACTACTTGCCTTGTTCCCTTTCATAATTAATATTTCTCTTTATGCAAGATAATAAATTAAAAACTGTTTCACCAAAATACTTAATGGATAGTCATTTAACATAAAACAAATTCAGAATTAGTTTTTGAGTGGTAACATAATAAGTTTCTTAATTACTTAATAAAAATCTAATTAAGCACTTTTAAGACTAGTTATGTTTAGGTGATGTGTACTCATCTTATAAGGGTATTCATAGATGAAAAAGAAACATGATTTGAATGTGAATAAGGTGAGAAGGAATTTAGTAAGTGGTTTGGTGTAGAAAATACGAGGGAAAAATGGTGAAGAAAAATGATACACGTGCATGAAATCTTTACGTGGTCCTTGTCTTTCCCAACGTCAACACTCAACTCTGCAGACACTGTGTCCTACTATCAGTCGGCACGTTTCAATTGGTGCTCCAAAATCCCCACCTTTTTTTGTCTTTTTCTTGTAACATTTCAGTTGTTCCAAGACATATTTTGTAACCTTTTTCGGATTATATAATTAAGCTGGGGATTACATTGAACTCTAAAGTTCTCAAGTAGCTATGTATTTAATATTTTTGAACTTAACAATATGACTTATCAAAGTGGAACAATTTTCCTTCAAGTAATGGTCCATCAGATTACGAGTATAAACATTTATTTCCCTTCTTTTCATGGGATAACATATGATCACATGTGTATTTAAAACCTCTGATGTGGTCGTTGTTGATAATAGATTGCTACCTCTGAGATGAGTTTGATTGATGTAAATTGGCATTTTGTTGGATGGAGAGCGTATATCGAAAACAATAATAATATTTTAACTTTTTTTTACCTATTTTTAATTTAGTATTTTAATTATTATTAGATTATTATATTATATTATTACAAAAAATTAAAACAAATGATTTAATGATGATTGATATATTAAAAGTGAATAAAAAAAGTAAATTAAAATATTATTATTCATGAAAAAAAACTTTTGTCATCCAATAAAATTGCGCATATACATATATGGAGAAAGGTTAAAAGATACCAAAAGTATAACTTCTAAAAAGAAGATAAAGATGCAATTGTGGGTTGAAAGGATTGCATTATTTGCAACTTGCTTGATTTAAATTAGGAAAAGTGCAATGAATATAATTGAATGCTTATGTCAGTCAGTTCATGAAAGCTAATAATAAGTTTAAGAGATTCCACGAAACCTTTTTATCAAAAGAAAAATCATTACATCTTTTCTTTATTTTAAATAAAAAAATTAACATTATTTATGTTGCTATATACAACCTGTTGTTATCATAATGATTAACTAGTTTGCCACCGCCACTCATTACAATAAGTGGTTTGTACAAATTGAACTTAAAGTTTAGTTATTAAAATTCGAAAGCAAAAAATTACAAAATAAATAAAATCAGTTTTCTTTTTGAATAATTACTTCTAAAAAATTATACATCAGCATGTTGACTGAGACACAATACATACAAAACATAAATTATTCCATCTGATTTCAATGGTCAAGATTGAAATATAAATGCGTATAATATATTTTTTTAAGTGGGTCCATTGTGAATAAGAGGTACGGCCTTTGATTCCCGAAAATGTATGGAGATTTTATGTTATCTGTTTTACTATTTGCAACAAAAGAAAGGATTTCTAAAACAATTGATACGAATTTCATTCATAACTTTTAGGGTATAAAAAATTATGTACAGAATAAATAAATAACGAAGTATGTAACTATTACAATTTATAACCAATTTACTGAAATTAAGTCACACATAAATTTCATTAAATTAATAAGGTATAATTACTATTTAATCTCTTAATTTTTCGGTTTAATTCAATTTATCCTCTTATTATTTATTAGTTAATTTAGTCATTTAATTATTTAAAAAAGTTCAATTTAATTATTTTTGTTGAATTAAAATTAACACGGTGTCGTACAGTACACATGTCAAACCGTGAAATTTTTTAATTTTTTAAAATAGAGAATTAAATTGAAAACAAATATTATCACTGTCATGTTTCATAACTGTAAACTATTACGTAGCACGATGATCACCTATGTTACTCTAATTTAACATAGAGAACCAGATTGAACTTTTCAAATAATTAAATTAATTAAATTGAATCGAATCGAATAATTAAAGGACTATTATACTAATTAATAACAACTATTTCGATGATTTTTGTCGGGAACCAAATTGATGAAAACTCATTCGCAATATTTGATTTATCCATTATATCAAACCTTGTCGAACATTACACATATTATACAAAGTGTGTACAGTGGTGATGAAATTTGCCAGTACATTGTTGAGAACTCAAAATTTGAGATGGCGTGCACACCTTTTATTTTTCTTCGTCGGCAAAGTAGGGTATTTGATATCTTGAGAGGATAGATTGTGTCGAAGTTGACATTCTCATATTTTCTTATCATGCAATTATTTCATAACCATATAATATATATAGAGATTATTGTTATTATTATGGTACCCCACTTCACCTCGTTCTTTCAATCAATTTCCATGCGCTATGTGCTTTAGATCGGACTTTAGGGCACACACCAATTTTTTTCTTAAAACTGAGTTTTCACAATTATGCAACGTTAGGTTCCACCGTCAACACCCTCCATTGCCATTTGAAGAAAAAAGAATAATAAAAGTTTGAATTCGAAGAATGAGATTAAGCCCAAGAAGCAGAGGAAGTCCAGAGTGGTGTGGTATTTGAGGGGGCCCATTAGGTCCACTTTCTTTCTCATCGACGTGCATGTTCTGCACAACAGCCGCACAAATTGAACCAGCGATGAGGGGACCATGAATAAAAGTGAAAGCGATATTTCTTTGGGCCTTCCAAAAGTGGCCTTTGTTTTTGGTAGGAGCGTGTACATTGAAAGGTGGCCAAGAAATAAAAACCCAAATGAATAATAAAAAAAAAGTGGGCCCACAGGTGTGTATAGTAGCAGACAGGTACAGAGAGTAGAGGAGGAGGAGGAAGAAGAAGGGTTGAGTGAAGGCATGTTTTTGAGAGGAGTAGAGGAACACGTGCTGTGACCGAAACAGTGCCGACAGCCACTGTTGACTAGTGACAGACAGACTGTGACGGGCGGTTTTGACCGACCACCGCCAAATGCAGTCCCACCACCCTTCACCCCTTTCTTCACCGCCACCTCTTTTTTCTCAAAACACAGCCTTCAAGAAAATTCTTGGAATCACGTCTCAATCTTTGTTTCATTTTTACGCTGCTTGAGATCGTTCAGAAACAAGTCAACAACTCAAATTGAAACTTTTTAGGTTTAATTATATTTTAATAAACTCTTCAATCTCATTATTTTAATTAATTTTGTTTTCATAATATATTTGAAATATTTATAATTTTTAATTCTTTAAATTGATGTAACTATTATGTTGTTAGGTTTTCTTTTTTTTGTATAACATTTTTATGTTTAACAACTAAGTTAATTTATCCATGTCTTTGTTATCTTTATTTGGTCACAGTTTATTGTATAATCAAGTATTTGAAAGTTATTTTTTAGTTTCTTTTATTGCATCGACACATATTTTAATTAATTGTTTATATTGATATCAATTGTGTGGTTGTTTCGATTCTTATGGATCATTTACTGGTTGATTTACTGGTTGATGTATGTTTTTAGGTTTCACATTCATCTCATAGAAAAATAAGAAACAATCACGCATATCTAAATCTTTTATTTAAACTGAGTATGTTATCATATTTATGATTTGTTTTGTAATAATTTGGCTTCGTGGTATTTTGACTGAATTCATGTTTCTTCAACACGATTCAGCGTCTCTATAAGCTGATAATATAGGTGCCATTAAAATTATTGTAAATTCAGTGTTTCATGATCGCATCGATCATATTTAAGTAGACTGTCACTCTATTAGTGAAGCTTATGATAATTATATTATTATTCCCTCATGTCACTACTCCATTTTAAATTGTGAATATTTTTACAAAGGTTGTTCATTGTCGTCATCAATTTTTTATTAGCAAATTGATGTTACTTGACAAAACCCCTCAATTTGAAGAGAGGTGTCAATTAATAATTAATTTATCTTCTTAAATATTTAGTTATAATTTTCTTAAGAATATGCTAGAAAACCATAGATAAATTTGGTCTTCCTAATTTCTTATTATAGGTTATTTTATAATTATGAGTATATTTTGATATATTTTTCCTATAATAAGTTAAACAATAATACATTAATTTTTTCTCTCTAATCTTATATCGTAAGATATTTTATAATTATGAGTAATAATTATTATAAATATTTCAAACACTAATGTAAAAAGTAAAATTATATTTGTTTATTGAAAATGTACCTTTTTTTTTTTCAATTTGTGTATTTATTATTTCGGTGACTGTTTTCTATACATACTCGTAATTTTATATGATAAAGCAGACACAAAATAATGTTATATTTATTTTGATCCTCTAAACTTAGAGGAAAGAAAAAAATATATAAGTTTTAAAATCTCTTTGTATAGAATGTTTTGATGTATCACTTAACTTCTTAGAAAATTTAATTTGGTATATACTTTTTCATATCGAATATATAATTATCGTATATAATTTTAATATCATGAGATTTACACACTTAAATATGATAATATTGAATGTAGATTTTTTTCAGTATTACTAACCAATAAAACTAATCTCTGTGAAGAAATTTAGTTTTATAAACTTTTATATTTGTAATCTTTCAAGAATCCATTTGCCATAATCTTATACTTAACATAAAATCAAATTTTGAATGATCTTTTACCGGTTCATAAGAGTTACGGAAACAGGTGTGAAAAATAGTTTTACAATTTGGTTTGCCTTCGATACGTCGTTTATTACGAGATAATTTTGTGCGTATTCATTGTGTTTCTTATTGTACTTCAATTATTGTAGAAGTGTTGTAATATGAAAAAGACACGCTAACATTTTCACAAAAAGTTAGTTTTTTCCATGTATCATCTTTATATTTGACCATATCCCAATGATATACACAATAAAAGTACAATAACAAAAATACACCTCCATAATATATATATCTGTTGAATATTAATTTATATTTTTCTTTTCAACCTATCATATATTTTATTTTATTTTTCTAATATGAAGTCTTGACGAAGATTGTTCTCCCACTGAATGAAACATCCGAAAAGTAATAGTTGTGTGCAATGCCGGTCGTTGGTTGGGACAAAGGGGAGCCATGGCTCCCCAAGCTTTTAATTTTATATATATATATATATATATATATTTTTTATTGTTTAAAAAGTAAAATAAAAATTAATTTGATGGATTAATAACTGGAATAAAGAGATTAAGGTTTTATATATGATTATAAGGTTTATCTACAACAAGTCATAAAAAAGTATGAAACAAAAGAAAGACAGATTAGAAAAAAGGAATTGGAGAACAAAGATAACACATATGCATACTCACACGATCTCATGAATAAGTATCCTAATATGATATATGTATATTAGATTTATGATTCTTCCATTATGATATTTCTCCCAAATTAAGTTTTTCCAAATTAATATGAACCCTAACTATGATTTTAGGAATTTTCTGTATGGAAATGCCATGAACCCTAATTATATTTTCTCAAATTAGTATAACCCAATATTATAAAATGTTGATATTTTGTATTTTCAACTGCATACAATGAATTAGTTGAATACTTTTGAATTGAAATAAAAATTAGAATACTCATTTATGTGAATTCAACAAATTAAAAAAATTAAAATTAAAAAATTTGAATTGCATGATTTAAATAAAGAAAATAATTTTTTTAATTAAAATAATTATATATAAAACATCTAATTTCACACCCCTAAGTAATTTTTTCGAGTTCTGCCACTGGTTGTGTGTACTTTTTTATGACTATTTTATCATTCGAAAAGGAAAGGTACGGAAAAGGAGTGCGATTCAAAAGCTGAAGGTGTGCGAAGCACATTCAGTGGTTGCATTGCATTCCGAAGTTCTAAAAAACAACGTCAAAAACATTGTCCCCAGAGATGCAAAAAGGGAAAGAAAAAAAGTAAATATAAGATATCCACTTAGAACCACATTTTTCACAACTTTTTCTTCACTTTTACTCCCATTAACAGGGAATAATACGCTTTACTCCATCATCCACTTTAAGAGCGGACAAAAAACAAGGTTATTGTAAATAACTAATAATGTACAACATATCTTTTAATATCTTTTTTCATTAATTTATTAAAATGGTTAGAAATTTAAGTATAAATTTAAATCTCACATTGGTTAAAAATGAGAAAAATAGAGTATTATATAAAAATAAAGACACATAAATTCATTGTCTTAATATTTTGGATTGAAAGTGTTATTAATATCTTATGTGATTAGACTCAAATTTTATTGGTGTTATAATTTTTTCAGTAAAATTTTGTCTATAAACTTAACTGAGATAACATAGACGTATTTTAGTCATATAAGATTGCTGAAGATATATTATAAATGATGTGTAACTCAGTCACGGGTTTTCATAATGTTTCACAATATTTCATAAACTAAAGTTTATGAATTTCAACATTCTAAATAACAAAAAACATAATGTGAGAGGTGTACGTGAATGACATAATTTCAAGTTTATGGAGTCATAGAATATATATATATATATATATATATATATATATATATATATATAACACCACTTTCATATAACATTGTATTTATTTTTCAACATTACTAATTTTTATGTATTATATTTCCTTACATTATAAGCTAATCACAAATCATAATAGATATTCTTTTTTTAAGATACGTATGTTAATAAAATTCTAAAACCTTTTATAGTATATCAACGTCTACATTACATACTGTTTGCTTTATGTAAAAACTTGTTTGAAAATTTATGATAGCAACAAACATAAAATAACAAAGTTAGACAGTTACTGGAAAGTTTTGTTTTGGATTACCCTAATGAGTTAATGTAAAATAACATAGTTCTATATAAATAATTAATAAAGTTAAATAAATAATTTTGTTTCATTATTCAATCATAACACTTAGTTAGTTACTGAAAACTTTGGGTGATGAGTTTAGTCTGTAGTGCTTGTTAAATAGATCATAGGTTTCTACTTTCATTTGATGTACTAAAATTTGCTTTTTCATTAAACATGTTATCCAATTTATGTCCTTATTAGAAAGTAAACACTCTCACATTGTTTTTATTATTATCAAATATAAGTAAACATTTTCACATTATTTTTATTGTTATCAAATACATAATTAAATATTTAATTGTCGTTCTCTCAATGATACATTTTGCTTTTAATAAAATAAAAATAATTTCCATTTTAATTCAAAAATTTCAATTTGTTTCATTTTAGTTGAATTTCAATAAGAATTTAGATAATCAATTTGTCACATATTTATTAAAGAAAAAAAATATTTGTTTCCTAAAATAAATTAACATTAATATATCATTAAATTTTTAATCTTTTATTTTCTTACTTTATAAGTTTAAAATTTCAATATTTTTTTAAAGTTTAAATGATATTAATATTAATTTTTAACTTTACGTAATAATTATAAATTATTAATAGAATTTAAAGAAAAATAAATTAGTATAATAAAATGTAATTACTTTCTGTATTAAATATAAAATATATAAAATATATAAAATATTAATTATTTATTTAATAATAAATAATATGAAGAAAAAAAAAGTATTAGGTAAAGTTTTATTCAAGTGTTATAAATCAATTGGCAATGATTATTCAGGAATTCAAAATGGTTGTCTTTTTCTGACGCTAAAATATCGTTTTACTTTCATAAAGTTGCACTACTAGATAAATTATTATTAATGGACAATGACGTTATCCTCGTAGAAGTTTGACACGTGTTTCATTCATGATTCGACTCAAACATAGGTACTTGTTTTACTTTCATCCTCCACCATGTGTAAAGGAGTCCATCCCTTACAAAAGAAGATAAAAACAAAACTCTTTGTGCATAATGTGTTACTACAAAATCGAATAATATGATACTTTTTATGTAATTATTGTTATATTCATACTTTTAATTTATCTTATATTCATAAAAGCCTTAAAAATCAAACGCAAATTTGTTATATATTTTTATAAATGTAAATATACCATGATTAAAATACATTTAATTTTAAAACAATTTTAAAATATACATTTGTTCTAGTTTTTTAGTTTCTAATTAATTACACATATATATGATATTAAGTTTAAATGTAATAAATAATTTAGTTTGTTTCTATTTCTGATCCGAGCCAAATCATTCAATTCAGAAAAAAAAAGAAAAATTTAAAAATTATTATTATTTACAATATTTGTAAATTATAAGTGTTCCTTTTATCGGCATTGTAAATTATAAGTATTTATAACTTTTTTTATTTCTTAAACTGCAAAATTATTTATCAAAAGTTTATGGACAAGTAATTCTATCATTTCATTCAAATTAAACTGTGTAGTTAATTCACTTAACAGATAAATATCATAGATCTAAAACAAGATTTGTGTAATTTTAGTTTTTATGAAAAATTGATAATTTTTTTATAGGTACCATATATAGACAATATTTAAGAAACAATATATATGCATTGAAAAAAAACAAATTGTTGAAACTCAACTCAATATTTTCATTTAAAAGGCATTAATATCAACATGTTTACTAAAAAGAATAATACACAATAAAAGCAATCATTAGGTTATATTAAAAATAATTGATTTGTAAAATAAATCATCTCTCCGCAAGTATTTACTCTAGTTCGGGATTACTATATATACTAGTTACACTTTCACAAATATTATATTTATCGGACATTCAATTGTTTCGGTTTTATGTAAAAATAGTTAAAATTAGAGTAATATATTTATTATAGATTGGTACGAAGATCGTGGTTTTTTTCAGATACCTTATAAAAAAAACATAGTAATTAGTGATGGTCCGTAGGAATTGTGGGCCTAAGATACGTTGCTTATTATTATTACTACTGTATGTGCTGTCTTTTAAGTCTTTGGTACATCGAATGGTTTACAGGAAAATCACTTCAAGTTGACTAATAATAAATAAATCATGTATCACACTCAGATATAACATAGAGCATGTATTACTCGCAGCTGTAACATAGTTTTTGTTTAGTGTGTATTTGGATAAAGAATTTTTATGACGATTTGTTGATTAATTTGACAAATGTAGTTGTTGTTTCACTTTCCTAGTCCACCAAATTCAAAGTTCCACTGATTTATTTCTCAAAGAAGATAAATAAAGTCTCTGTCCGTGGTACTTACTAATGTGACATGCTATATACATACGAACAAAATACATTATTGCGATTCATCGAATTGGCCATCTGAACCAGTACGAGTTGAACTTGTGAAACGTGTTACACAGATATAACCATCACAATTTTATCATGGCTTTGTGTTTAAAGCTTTCTGTTCCTCAAAGGTTACTGTTTCTGATTAAACCAAAGTTGTTCTTGAACTACTTTGAGGAAAATGTGACCCCTATAATGTGTTAGCTGTGTTTCATGAAGCCATAGCATACAATCACGTTGCATGTCTTTTGGTGCATTTTTCACTGATTTACATTTATTTAAATTAAAAATTCAAGTTAGATAACTACAATGATTCATAAGTTTATTGTTTTAAAGTTTTTAATTAAAATTAATATCTTAATTTTTTATATAAACATGTTCACAACTTATTAATACGGAATCTCTTAAATTTTTTTCTCATAAAAATCTTTCAATAATATCATAATCGATGATCATGTTTAGGGGACGTACCTACCTATAAACTACGTGCATCATCATCAATTCAATACTTTTTTTAATTTGCTAAACCGTTGACTTTGCTTAATTTGAAGTATCTGATTATTTATTTATATTACTTAATTATATAAAAGAAAAGAAAAAGTACTGTAACATTGATAACTGTGTTAGAGAGGCATAGAACATATAGTCTTTGTTATTTTCATACATGGTAGATTTCCTTAACATTTCAGAATTGTATACCCTATATTTTCCCTCACTTATCTCTCTTTTCTCTCAAAGCAAATCTCTCTTCTTTCTCCGAGTCAAACGGTGCGCATAAATTGTTTCTTTTCTGACATTTAAAAACATAAATAAATCTCGCGACAAATTTCTTTATTTTATTTTATTTCACTTCTGACATTTAAAAATTCAAAAGTCTGGTTTCTTCCAAACTCTTCCATCCAACCATCTCAATTATAGACAAGAACAAAACAAACACACAGAAGCTTCTTTCAATAGCTGTAACCAAAATATCTCCGCTGAAAAAGAAAGGAGGGTGCGGAGGAGTTAACGTGAACCTAACCATCGTGTTTCATTGATCAAGTTCATATCAGCAGTGTCCATTGACCTAAGTCTAATGCATTGTTTCATTGATCTAGTACGAAATTTGATCATTTTACACATCAAAAAACAGCCCAACAAGTAGTTTGTTTAAATTTCAGTCACAGTTCAACACGAGCATAAAGCTGGAGCAGAGAATCTTGAGATTCAGACCATTATTTATGATCACTCTCTCTTGCATCACTGCTTGAAACACACACACACACTGGAAGAAAAATGAAAAAGGAGTGGCATTATGACCGAGATTGATCACTGTAGCAGTTTTGTCTTATGTTATCCCCCACAATAGGGCCCAAATCTTGATTCATGCATTGCACTACAACATTGTCCTTATGGAAAGAGACTGCATAGGCCTCCTTAACAGACAGAAACTTTTTCAGACATGGTGCTCAGGTCGCTGGGGACTCTCATTACCACCTCTCACCTCAACTACCCTTAGACCCTGCACTGCAACTACACACCATTTACACATGCTTCATTTCCCATATTTTACATAAAAAAATATCTTTTTCCATGTCCTTTTCTTCTACTCAGAAGCTTCTTTCATGCTGCTATAGCTAGTGACACCAACTAATACAATTGGTAATAGAATCAAATCCCAGAAGAGAAATCGTAATCTGGGGGAATACTTTTTTTGGCACTTGTTTTATGTTCTGGTTTGGGACACTCTAAGATTTATGTTTAATTAGTTTACAATCTAAGATCTTAGTAATCAGTATCTTGAGCCAGTCTGTTCTCTGTTGCATCTGAATCCATTAATGATTTATAGTTGTTTTGTTGCTAAGTTAAGCAAATCGCTGACATAGACACTTTGTATTTTGAAGCGCCTGCAACGACATGCAGAAGCATGTGAGCATCATGGAATCCTAATAATCTTCCACAGTAATCACATTAATTAATTGGTCTCTTCTTCGGAAGAAAGAAAACATTGGTCTTAACCCTCACATGATTTAACACTGTGAATAATGATTAATCGAACGATTTAATGCACTGAAAAGACCCTTTACATGTATACACTGAAGAGTGAAGATGAGTGAGATAAATGCTTATGTATTTTACTAGCATTTAGGTAACCATGAGTATCTTGTAGTTCCCAAATGTTTCCTCTATTAATCAGAAGTCAACTTTGGAATCAAGGAGCACGTGTAACTCCACAAGGAATTACACTAAACTCGATAACATCATAAACATTTATATATCTCTCCCTGGGTCAAATTACATTAACAATGCAGTTATTGTTCGATCTATACCAACAATCTAGCATAGCATAGCATTAAATAATTTCTCTGTTATTAAAGGATCCAGCTTTTTATCTTCAAAAATACTTTAAATAAATATAATTGTGATATTAGACACAAACACGCATAAAACAGCAATGAACATTAAACAAAAACATCATCACAAGATTTCATAGGAGAGAAAATATTTATAAAAAAATGAATCTGGTTTCTGGTTTCTAAGATCCTGCCAATTCCAACCTCACAACAATAATAGAACCAAATATGTACTAAAATACAAAAAAAGGTAAGCAAAACAATATGGGTCCTTTGCCTCACATCTTACAGCTATGTAATGGGGTCACCGAGTTTTCACTTCCATTATAACCGATGCACACTGAAACGCTGAATTCACAGTGATGTAAATATTGCATTAATACCACGAAGTTTTGGGTATATTCTTGTTGTTAAACAATTATTTTTTTCACTATCAATTTTAAATGTACTATAACACGTGTAACTTGTAATATCTAAGAAAAGTTTTTGAAATAACATGAATTCATGTGGAAAGCAATTGTGAATTTGATGGGTTAAGAAACATGTAAAAGCTTTTGTTCAATTATTGGAACAAAAGTCACTCTTTGTAATGGTGTGACTGGTTTCGACCTACCATTGGGTTTCTCATTCTTCCCAATAATGTTGAGTTAACATTTATTTATCTTTTCTATTTAATATTATTTCTTTATTTTAATCCTTACTTGCATTAAAAAATGTTTACCAAACATATTTTATGATTCATCCGCTTTATAACTGACGACGGGACTTGGTTTTTGCTAAATTAACTGTCATTTTGTCCTGCATCAATAATGCTACCACGACTTCGACAAACAGTTGAAACTGCAGTAATTCGTTAATAGTTTTAATGATAAAAATGTATCGTTTTGCATGTAAGATGCATTACAAATAATTAAGTGTAGGGAATAGATTTTAATTGATCATTTTTACACTAATGCCAATTTTTTTAAACTAAATAAGAAAAATACACACCAAAATGCACATGCCCAGTTCGGTATTTCTATCACTTTGTTTTTAATAGACTCTTTGAAGAGTTAAGAAAAAAAAAATGCGTATTTAAATTCTTTTTGACCTCCACTCCCAATCCTAACTAATAAGTCACTATTAAACATACCGGTATTTTATAAAAGAAAAAGATAGTTAAAAGTACTATTATTCAATTAATTTTAAAAGCTGTCAGAAAAAAAGTAATTTTAGAAATACTAGGAAATTATAGTCTTCGAAATTAATAACACAAATTCGGTTCATTTTCATTATTTATGTAAGAAGAAAAATGGGGGATTTGTGAGTGTGATTTAGTTAGATGCATGATGAATTGCACCACTGAGAATCGAAATCTCCTTGTTTTGTCACAAAAATTGCGTACCAAATGGACCACAACACTATTAATGTGATGAATGGTAGATGAAAATGAATCAAACAGTACTGTGAGGTGGGGCCATTATTAAATATAAATTTTGGCAAGTGTGAACATGGGAAATTTTTGGCTTTGCCCTTTTCTTTTTGCGGCTATTTTTTTCGGTTACGTTTCAATTAAATTCTGAAAAATAATTTTAGTAATATTTTATGCCTGATGTCAAATTTCTTCAATACTTTAAATGAGAAAATAATATCCTAACTTAATGATTGATTTTGTAAAGAAAAAAACTTAGACATAAGGCACTGTACCCTTCCCTCCAAATTAGGGTGTTGAACAGTGGTAAGATCCAGCTTATAGAAAGTAAAGAGGAGATTTATGGCTTATAAATAGGAGAATGATTATAGTTTCTCTGTTTCATGCATGGTAAATTTATTATCCACAGTCCTTGTTTTGCCCCATTTCATCAAATCCACTGCTTGGGTGGTAACTGGTGTAGGCTGCATCATTGTTTTTTTCCACCCTCATCCATTTGTGTATTTTATTTTGGGATCCCCAATTTCTGTGCCATTCATTGCAAATATTAAGGATCTTTTAGCTATAGTATTTTATAATCAGTTTTATATACCACTGTTCTACATTCACACACATAACTTGAAATTAAAGTTACTTAGACAGGAGTCAATTATATTTAACGATTTTAATTAATGTTTCACTATATAATTGAAAACAATGGGACAGTAGGACACTTAACATGACCATGGAAATTTAAACGACCGAAAGAGACTTATATGAGACCCAAGTGATAATCCACTCAAAATTTAAAAGTGGATTCAATTATCACACACTTTCTGACCATTTTATTATTATGAAGGTTTAAGATTTTGGGTCTTTGTCCACATTACCAAGCTCACTGCACACCACGCTGCGCACACACGTACACAACACGTCGTAACAGCGCACCAATTGCTGAACGCAACCTGTCACCACGAGCGAGAGCCATCTGAACCCCACAAACAGAGACGTAACCGCGATCGAACCATATAAAAAATCAAAACGGTACGATTAAATCTTATTCTTCCAATAAAAGTTTTGTCTTAAATTTGGAGGGAGGTTGAGGATTTACGACAAGTAAAAGTTTAATTTGAGTGAATTTATTAGTAGTAAAATAAATAAACGCGTCAACGTAGGGTTTGAACTTGGATCTCTTTGGTAAATTACTTAAAAACGCAGAACCTAGTACTGGTTGCTTGAACTCTTGAACGCGTGTCCATCTCATGTCCTCGTTATTATTTTTCTACGACAGTAATATTTGAAAATTCTTAATTCCTCGTTGGTGTCGAAACAACAAGACAGCTTAACCTTAGACGGTTTTGGTGGTAGTCAGTAAAAACGCCATCATTATTTTGGACTTTGCCGCATTTTGCAAAACTAGCGGAGCTGGTACTCTTTCCAGTTTCCCAAAATGCAATATCGCTACACAAAGAGGTGAGAAACTAAGAACATCCGCACCACGTGTCAACAAGCCATTGCTACCTGTACTTACTATCACCGATTCTATTTTCATAAGCCGTAAAAATCTGTATACTCACAACTATAGTCAAATAACACACCTGTAATAGTAACTTGTTATATTTCATTTTTTGGTCTTCAAGTCCCGTTTCCAAGCTATCCATTTTCATTTTCACCGCTGAACTAAAGATACGAAGGGATTGATTAAGAGAAAAGGAGAAGATAGCCGGAAAAAAAAATAAAAAAATGCAAACTGCAAAAAGAGAATCTGCTTTTACTTTTATTGGTCCTGTCAATGAAAAGTAGAACAAAAATACAACAATAATTATATGATACAAGATCTGGCACCATTTCTACAGGTATATCGGATTTCATTTGCATTATTAATAATAATAATAATATTATTATTATTATTATTATGAGTAGTAGCAGTATTACATGATGGACAGAACAGAAGAAGTTGAAGAAGATTGATGAAATTGGAGAGGTAGGTGGGAGCTGTGGAAGAGAGTGAAAGGAGTGGTGGCAGTAGAAATAGTAGGTCCATCATCATTCTTGTTGAGAGACAAGAAATGTGTGTAGCCCTTAAAGTGAAAAATTGGGAAAGGGCTCACACATTCAAAGTCAAATGAAATGAATGGGACAAAAAAAGGAAAGCAGTGCACACACATTAATGCTGCCACAAGGAACCCTCAAAGCCACAAAGAATCATGCTCTCTGACTCCTGCATTGAAATCTCATCTCCAATAAAATAACCCCCACACCCCCTCTCATCATAAATGCCGTCACACCACGCCTCAGAATACAGCCACCCGTCCACCGGCTCCACGAACACCACCTCTTCACTCCGCTCCGGTATTTCCAAACTCCTCCGCAGACTCGGCAGTTCCACTATCTCCCCGAGTTCATCCGCCGTCGACGTCTCGCCCGAGGACGAACTAACCGCCAACGAAGACGACGATGATGACTGCGACAGCGTCCACGACGGGGTCGTCGGGGGATCCATTACCTCCATGGCGGCGGCCTTCGCTGCCGCCGCTTGCACGTCCCGCGGCGAGTTGGAGTCGGGCCGTGGCAGGGAGCCGGCGAGCTCGGGGAAGTTGAGAATGGCGGAGTTGCCTTTGATGGCGAGCGCAGCAACGTCGTGCGCACGCGCAGCCATCTCAGCGGTGGCGAAGGTGCCGAGCCAGATCCGGTTCTTCTTCCTTGGCTCGCGGATTTCGGATACCCACTTCCCCCATGCCCGCATTCGGACCCCTCTGTAGACGGGGTGCTTGCTGCTGCTATCGCGGGCCTGCTTGGGCCTTTTGCGATTGGGTCCTGGCAAATGGGCCTCCGGAGACGAGTGCTTGCGGGTGAAAGCAGATGACGATGCTTCTGAGCTAGGTAGCTCAGCCATTGCGTGGTTGAAAGGACAGTGGTTGTGTGTGTGTGTGTGTGTGAGTGAGTGAGTGAATGAATGAGTATGTTTGGTGAAGGTTTGATTGGGTGTTGAGTGATGTAATGTAAGGAGAAGTAACTTGGAGGGAGGGGTGTGTGTGTGCATATATAGTAGGAGCGGAGTGAAAATGAGAGGAGTGAAGGGTTGGGTTTTAGTAAGGGAAGAAGAGAAGAGAAAAAGAGGGACTAAAGATATGAAAGAGAAACGTGGGTCTTATTTGTAAGTGACCCCCACACGAATGGCTCTGCTTTCAAACCCCTCATCATCCCATAATCAACATGCATACATAATATATATGTGTGTCACACATTATGGTGGTGCATGCACATCTACAAAGATCTAAAAATTATTTATTTATTGGTTGTGAAAGTGATGAGCGAGTAAGCGAGTGAAGGAACGTAACAAGGGGCCAGTCGCCCTTAATAGCTTGACCATTGCCCTAACAAACACAGCCTGGCACAGGAGTGGAGGGCTTCTTCGACTCCATGGGAATTTTCTTCCTCATGACGTGGCAGACTTTATGGTAATGTCTTTTTCCACTTCGATTCTCTCTCTCTCCTTCGTTTACACTTTAATCACACTAATTTCAATTATTAAATACGATTAAGACGTGAGTTATAAATGCGATTAAAATGTTAAAATACACATATTTGATAGGAAAGTACAGAATTTGATTTCATTACTGGAATCCCTGTTTGGCCGTGACACTTGACTCAGACTCGTAGCCTGTTAGTTAATCTTTCCCCTTTTACTCATTGATTATGCTGCTGCGTTTTATTACTACGAGTTACCCAAAGGAAAAAAAAAAAGAGCATGGTGTTGTCTTGTAGCGAATGAAAGGTATCAGGGGCACTGCCACTATATTCACATTGTCACCCAGCTGACACGGGAAGAGATAAGGGACTAGTTTTCACTTTTGAGCCAGAGCTCAGAACAAAACGTTGGCGTTTTCATTTGTTCTATTCACTCTCTTCATGTCTCTACTCAGCTTACCCTGTGCTTTATTTATCTTTTTTTCTTCTCGGGAAAACAACGCATGACAAAACAGAACAAAATCTACAGTTTGTTTTCATCGTTTTACTAATTTCTCACAGCGGCATTAAAGTATTTGGTCCCGGCATTGCTAAAATCCAACGTAGCTCAACTACGTCTTTCATGGGCATAAAATCCATTTTTGGATATTTGGCATCCACTTTGTGATTATATACAATGGTGATTCTACTTTTTCCAATAAATAACGAAAAAGTGTTTCCCTAACCTATTAGGAATGGACACGAATTCGGTTAAACAGGATTTTCTAGCATTGAATTAAGAAACATTGGGGAGGAACTTTCTGATTCAGGTATCGGTGAGGTGATATCATTAATGACCATAACTAAGATTTTTTTTCAAAGATGTTAAATTCGGTATAGATGATGATTGGATACCTGTGAGCAAATATGTGTTCACCTTGTTTCTCCTCATCAGTTTTCCTGTGAATTTTTTTAAAACCGTAATGTGGATTTGGGCTCATAAATACCAGATCTATAAATTAATTCATGGGTTTGACCAAGATATTAATGGAGAATCTCACAATTGAGGCGCTTATTTTATTTTATTTTACTCAGCACAAACATCTACTCTAACCAAATTCCTCATCACTTTTCCATTCTAAATTCATTAGCTTATTCATCATATATTATTGGATCAAACCTTGTCATATAAGTACCAAAAACATACATAACAAATTCAAAATGTGCAGCAATAGTCCACGATTAAGATTTAAAACAAAACGAAAGAAATTCATTACATAATTTAGTAATGTTATAAATGGACAAGACTACACAATAGAAAATGTCATTATATATCCCTCCAAACACCCATATACTTCATCTCTCTCTTCTCCTATCGTTTATTATCACTATCACCTATAGGCTCATTCGTTCACGCCATAAAAACAATTATTACAAAAGAAACACAAATAACCAACAAATAAAGATAAGCTAGATTTATTAAAATTATACTAACAATTCTTATGGCCATAATAAAGAATCACACGTATATTTTTATAAATATATAGATACATATTATGACCGTAATAAGAGATGTATCATATAATTGTATTCATATTTGATTTCATTTAACAAGCAATAACAACATGTAATAAATAAGACCCCCCAAAGGTTCGGTGTACCGATTAGACTCTAAAACCCTGCATCTATCTTCGAAAAACTCACCTGACAATTTGTTATACTCAACCTCAACTGTATAGAGCCCTTCCTCGCCATCCTCATGGCCATACCTCAACTTTTTATACTAAAATACAAGCTTCTAGTTCAATTCATTCCATTTATACAAAACCAATTGAGTATGATAATTCAAATAAATCACAACACACCAAATTTATATATTTCCTCAACCAATTCACACATTTCGTCATTTCAGTGCATCTATATATCAATCAACCCTAATTTAAAACATTTATATAGAAATTGGAAGTTAAATTAACTTATTTAATAAAATTGTTTATGAAACTACATCAACGAATAATCATTTTTTAAACTAAATTTCTATATAGTTTATTATCAGGTTCAAAATTCTCAGCATATAAACTAGTTTAAAATAATAAAATGCTTTAAAAAAAATGAGATTAAATAAAGATAGAACAATTCAAAACACAACTTAAATTTGTTGTGAGAAATATGTGGTCTATTATTGGATCCGAACCGGTGGACATAAATGGAATTTGGATTACCTATAATACATAATAAGAAAAGTTTTAAAGTGTAGACTTATTGTTACTAAAATTTTAGAGAAAGGAATGAGAGAAATAATTTGGTAAGTAATTGTAAGAATAAACTTGTTTGTTTCCTGAAAGAGTGAAGAAGTTAAGAAAAAAGGTTGAAGGAACAGTGGATCCAGCATGAAAAGGTTGGACTTTAAAGATTGAAATGGCTATTAAACTACTTTTATGTCGGGAAGCTATTAATGTATGTACTTCGGAACTCACACCAGTAGTCATCACTACCTCTCACACAGGAGAACGACACATACCCTGTTTCTATTATTCGTGTCCGAACGGAATTTCTTTCCGTTCCTGTTTCACTGTTTAACCGTTTTCTTTTGCAAAACAAATTAAGATTTCCATGCTAAGCTATATCAAATACGAAATAGTAAAAAAATAAAATGTTACGAAATTGCTACACTAACTCACCAATCATATTTATTTGTGAAACTATGATAGGTACTCCCCAATCATATAAATGAACGCTACTTCTTGGCTCACTCTTGACAACGACATCCGTGTCTCAAAGTTTTCAACCACGTTTTTTTTTTAATTTTAAATAAGATTAATTAGTAATTTAGTTTTTGTATTGAAGTTTTTTTTTGTTTGTTTTTATATTTGTTTTTGACACAATTTATTATCAAATTAAATAAAATTAATGTTATTTTTTCTGATAAATTAATATTAACTTTGAAGGTGACCTATAATATGAATGTTTTAATTATTAATTTGATTTTTATATTTAGGTTTATAATCTTTTTTTTACATTTTATTTTTCTTTCATGAGATCATCCTTAAGTACGTGTTTGATTTTACATCAAATTGATGTAGAATTGATTATAATTGATTTTTTTAATGCAAAATCAGAATGTGTTTGGGTTCCAAAATCAATTAAAGAATAAAAAAATCACATTGTAATGAAAAATAACTAATTCTTGTTTCTGATTTGGATAATTGATTCAGCTGGAATTAATCAATTCTCTAATGCATAACCAAATACACCATAATATAGTTAGAAGATATTAACTTCTTATTTTTTGATTACACATTTCTACTGAGATCTCCTCTTTTATATCCAATATTATATTTTTCAAACTCAAAGATCACATATCCTATTTCTTCTTTTATATCTACCAAATTATAGGAAATTTACTTTTGTGTTCGTTTATAAGATTGTAATGGACAACACCCACAAAAAAATTAATTGAGTCGTAAAAGGATGTAGAGACCAAATTACTGCTTAAAGTTTTTTTTATTAAACTTACATATAGTTATTTTTCAAACAATGTCAAAGAAATACATTTATTATATTTAATGAATATTACGATTGAATTAAATAAAGAACAAATATAAAAATCAAAATAAATCACAAATTAAATAAAAACCAAATTCCTAATTAACTCTTTTTAATACAGAATTATTATGAAAATTTTGATCTATTAGTTATTTTATTTTATTTTTTAACAAAATTAACTGCCACAGTTAATTTTTTCACATGGGACATTATAAAACATGTCACACTTGTCTTCCTTGTCACGTGTTCAGAAAACAAATTCATATTTACCTACGATTTATAATTAAGGTTCAAAATTTCTTTACAAACAACTTTACTATTCCTCTCTGTTGGGTATTGGGCTCCCTTCCTATGTGGAGAAAAGGCCCAAAATTTGAGAAGCCCATGTCTCACTTAAACCTAGTGGAGAGGAGGCTATAAAATAAAGAGAGAGGCAGAACAATAGAGTCAGAATACACTGAAAGCCCTAACACATAGAGGGAGAGGTAGAGGGAAAATTCTGTTCACGTTTTTCATAGAGCTG
>Ga0209589_1002895_pt1 | contig 29947 bp, 20 predicted proteins | sample CowpeawhiteBW_FD_187525 | JGI IMG/M metagenome (GOLD analysis project Ga0209589, IMG submission 187525) | Root nodule microbial communities of legume samples collected from California USA - Cow pea white BW (SPAdes) (version 2) | ecosystem: Host-associated > Plants > Roots > Nodule | place: USA...
GTGTCATTTTGATCAAGTGATGTATTATAACTTTTATTAGTGTATAAAAAAGAGATTCATTAGAATTTAAAAAATTGAAGTAAACAAACATTTAAAATATATTTTAATTTGAATATTTGTTTTCCTTTTATATTTTTTTAAAATATTTTTTAATTTTATCAACTAAGTTTCATTAATATTTGTAATTTGCAAATTTAATAAATGTTTTGATTCTCATGAAATTTTATTTGGTATTCTAATCTAAAAAATAAACAATTTTAATTTATTACAAAGTATTTGATATGGAAGAAACAATCATCGTTTTAATATTGAATATTTGATAATATTATTTTTTCTTTACTGTAATTTTTTTTTCTTTTATAAAAATTAATATTGAAGTAGTTAGAACACGGGTACGGGTATGGGTACAAGATTATACCCGTTACCCGGTAAGGATGAAGATGAGACAAAAGTTTGATACCCATTGGGGATGGGATGGGGATGGGGATAAATTTCTTTTACAGAGATGGATATGAGATAGCAAAACTCGTCCTCGTCCCGCCCCGCCCCGCCCCATTGTCATCCCTAATTACAACTACATTACAAATGCATTGCGGTAATCTGTGCTAAAGAACTTCACACTGCAATTGTGGAAAGCATCAAAATAATAATATTATGCTGTAATGAATACAGCAATTTCATATCAAAATCACGTTAGACACATATTGAATCTCACCTTCTTCCTTTCCCTAGAAAATGATATAAAGAAAAATAATAATATTTACTTAGATCTTACTCAAAATTTCATGATTATGTATAAGAACAAGGCTATGAAGTTGGAACACAATTTTTGAAGTGTGCTTGAAGCTACTACTCTGATGCTACTATCATATTCATATGCTCACTTTCTAATAGATTATGAACTGAAAAAAGAAAGGAATTTCCATTTACACATTCTAGTCCCCACTGTCTTTTAGCAGTAGCACATTCTATTCTTTGTGGCCTTCCAAAAAAGTTATTCATTGTCCCTAGTTCAATTTCACCTAAATCTTAAAATATATAAATAGTTAATTTAGTGAAATAAGTAATATGATATTTTTTTAGAATAATAAAAAAATATACAAAAACTTTAATTTCATTAATTTTATTTAAACAACTTCATTAATGTGGAAATATCTAAAGACATATTTGGAGTTTAATAATTATTATGTGTTTATTAAAAAAAAATTAGTGTTAATATCATACCCTTGAAGAGATTTTAAGAGCAATTTAAATATATCTTTTATATTTGTGTTTTATGAACAAAATCGTAATAAAACTATAAGTAGATGTATCTTAAGTGACTCGAAATCGAGAGAAATCGTATATTGCTTCCTTAGCTCTCAATTGAAAGAATGTAAAAGTGATTTTAAAGATGATCATCCATCCGTCTGAAGTAGTTCAGACATCAAGACCAAATTTTGATATTCAGATAACACATATTAAATTGTATTCAAGTTTTTTAGTTTGGTGTTACAAATTTAAACATACACTATTCACATATATTGGGATCTTATTGTATAAGTATGTCAAATATTTATTCAGATATATATTTTTTAAACATGAAAAAAAAAATCACAGTGAAGACATAATACTTTTAGAAGAGAAAAACTAAAAGAAAATAATAATGGTATTTTATCTGTATGTTAAAATAGTTTTTTCCACTATATAGAATAAAACTAAAGGAAATATATAAGATAATTTCTATCAATTAGCTTATTCATAAATTGATGTTAATTTATAAAAGAACTTATTCTATTTTCCTCATTTTCTCCCCTACTTAGATGAAAATTTATCACACACACAAATATATATTAATAAAAAATCTCCACTATTAATTATATAAATCAAAATCAGTTCAATACAATGAAATGAACAAGATTAAGTGATATATATCTATAACTCAGGTTTGTTCTTATTCTTGATGTAAATGCTAAATCGGTATGATGCATAAGGTTCTGACATAGACAAAGATCTCATCAGTCAAAGATAGTGAGTTGCAGTAAAAACACTGAATGGCCCAGATTCCATCCTAGCCTCTGTTCCTTCAACCACTTGGCTTGGGGTAGATTAAAAAGCAGCAAATATTCTTTTAAATATATTAATAATTAAAAAATATTATATATTTTTTATGTTTTTAATGTTTAAAAATATGTTATATTAATCTTTTGTAAAAATATCCTAATGACATTGGTTAGTACTCAGTTTCCTTAAAAAAATCTATTAGTGTTTTTTCTCTGCATGTAACGTTATATTCTTGTACAATATTTTTATTATTTTAATACTTTAATTATAGAAATAAATAAAATTATATATATATATATATAACCCATGAGAATATTAATAATATGTTTTTATCAATGAAAGAAACTAAATTGAAATAAATGTACGTAAATGCTCTTGTTAAATGATACTGGACTCAATCCTTTCTTTAGCTTGTGTTTGTTTTTTAGTGGATTTGAGAGAAAAGAAAGGTTAAAGTTTGGTTGTTTGGAGCCTTTGTTTTTACATATTTACGGTAGCAGACGATGGAAATACAAGTGAGTCTTGGATTTATATATATTTCATATGGGGTTGTAGTGAGAGATTGAGCTTATATGTATATGGCATAAGTCTTACACACAAAAGTTATTTGACACCACTTTTAACTCAAAACTTTAAGATAATGAGGTTATGGGTCTTTACTCTTATATAGTGTTTAATTTTGTATTTTTTCAACTCAATGTGGGACTTTGACTCACACTTGGATTATTCCCAACAATCTCCCCTCAAGGGTGAGTTCCCCTTTTTTTTTTCTTTTTCATATGGTATATCCCTCAAGGGTGAGTCCCCCCCTTTTTTTATCTTTTTCATATGGTATATTTCCCCTTAAGTGTTGAGGGTGAGTCCCCCCCTTTTTTATCTTTTTCATATGGTATATTTCCCCTTAAGTGTATGGTGACCCCTTTTTGGTTATGGTTATGTTGTCAATCACCTTGGTGATCCTTTTTGTTATGGTTATGTGGTCAGTCACTCTGAACTATCGGCTCTGGTACCACTGTTGGGTTTATATATTTTTCATATATGGTTATAGTCATTGAGAGAGTATGGTTCTATATATATATATATATATATGACATTGGTCTTACACATAGAAGTCATTTGATACCACTTTTAACCTAAAACCTTAATGCAATGGGGTTATGGATCTTTACTCTTTTGTAGTGTATAACTTTATCTTTTCTACCCGATGTGAGACTTTGATTCACACTTGGATTATTCCCAACAAAAACGAATTCTATAGCGTCGTCTTAGCATCCAAACAAACTATGACTCAAAACCCAAGGACACTATAAAGTCGGCCATATCTATACAAAGCTTAGGATTTAGGATCTACTGATTGCAAAACCGATAGGCAATGTGAATTATGTACTGTCTGAAATTCAAAGTTCACATGTACCAAAAATTATGGCATTAAAGTTTAAGAAAAATAATTGTTCACGGTTAAAAAATTCTCAGTTTTGTTGTTTCATAGGAGAAATGAAACTTGAATAGTAAAAATTTTACAATAACTTTGACATCCAAGTTATTACTTAGTTAAAAATTTATAGAGGATAACAAAATTAGAATTTACAAAGGCAACAAAGACAAACTAAATTTACAAGGCATGCAAAATTTATACATGACAAAGACCAACATTTCTATAAGTTTCAAATTTACTAAAATAACAAACTCACCTTAAGTCTTAAGCTCCCACGATAGAACCTTCACCACCAACTGTAACATCTCGGTCGAATATTACTAATTTTAATGAAATAATATAGAAAAAATAATAAGATCGCATTAACCTCAATTGTCTTCCCCCAAAACGTGGGAAAATTAAACATTTACTAAACTCGTATAATTAAAATTTGTAATTTTCATTAATCATTACAAGTTCATAAACCAATCGAAATATTGTTTAAAAAAACATAAAAGAAAACCCTCAAATAAAACTCCATAAAAGCTTTCCCAAATATAGTCCCTTTTTGGCTCTATGCCTCACCAGTACTACCTGCAATATCATCTGCTCCCGTGTAACTGTAACATCCTAGCTGGATATTGCTTATTTAAGATTAAAATAATAGAAATATTAATAAACTACATTTATTAATGAAGTACTTTTCCAAAAACGCGGGAAAAATTAAAACTTTAATATATAAGCGCCAAAAGATAAAATTCAGAAATACGTTCAACTATTACAAATATAAAACGGTTCATAGTACTGATTACAAAAATAATTCATAAAATATTTCCATGTAAAAATTCCCATGTTGGCCCCACTATGACTCTAAGTATTCACGTGCTCACCTGCATCAACATTTGCTCCCATGTAACGAGTTACATGATCATCGCCAAACATACACAAATAGGGTGAGCTCAAATAAAAAGAAATACCATACACGATAACTTAATAATTTAAAACCCATAACTCTAATGACACCCCACCCGTCAAACCCAACATTCAAATCTTCCCCTGGAGAACTCTTGATTCTACACCATTTGATGATTGCATTGATCGATCTTTGCTGCCATGAGGTGTCTACTCGCCTTTCTGACTACAAACTACCACATATAGTCCACACTAGTAATAATCTTGTCACGGCCAAAATACGCAACACAAAGTGGAGTTCCCTAATACGAACCGCAGTCCGTATTTGTTCCAAGACTACCAAATTCATCGGATATCACTAAGGAGGGCAATCTTCCAGAACCCATCCGTACGAGTCACGATCTCGCACACTCCACTGGACTTCCAAAACCACCAGGCTACAACCTCGAGTGGCCACGTGTTACCCTAATACAAGTTATACTCGTAACTGGGCCCCCAACAAAGCACGCTTCAAGACCTTCATCCAAAGCCGTGTAGAATCCTCAACGCAGTCCAATTCAACACCTGGAACCGCTTGGCGCCTCGTTCACATTACAAGACCCATAAAAATTAATTAATTAATAAATGCAAGTAGTGGGAGCCTTTATGGCATTTAATTCTGACATGTATGACATGGAAAAGTTTTAGCTCAAGTGGTTGAGAGTACTTGGTTGTGTTGAGAGGACTTGGGTTTGAGTCCTATGTATGTCATTTATGTGTTATTTGATTTATTATTATTTTAATAATATGTTTAATCATGAAGCGGGATAATAGAAACTTAGAGTTTTAAGAATTATCGCGAAACATGAATTGGTTTATGGTTGTGTATTGAGTTGACTTTGGCATGGTTATGGGTTTGAACCTTGATGAATCCAAAATAAACTTTATTTTTGCCAAAATTCCTTTTGGCGTGAAGGTGAAAGGGCAGAGAAACCCTAGCCACCTTAGATGGGCAGAAATGAGGGCTGCAAAACCACTAAATTATGGTCATTGAATAGCAATGAAGCACATTGCTAATTAATTTTCGTTTTGGGAGTAAATGGGGTAATTATTGGATGGTAATTATTGTGAGGTTTTTGGGCTGCAAAGTTTCAGAGTACTAGAGCTGAGTTGCAGAGAGATTAAGAGTTATTGATTTGAAAGTCAAGGGGAGGCCATTGGAGATCATCAAGAACCTTAACATTAATCCAATTTGAGCAAACGAAACCAGGTTAGGGGAGCTGAACCCGAAATTTTATGCTGTTGTATTATGTGCATTGATGTATTATGTGAATTTGCATGTTTCCCTTTGAATTGACTCGAAAATGTTAGGTTTCTAGAAATTTTCCAGAATTCGTCTGGCGGGTAATGAATTCTCGCTAGGCGACTCATCATTGTTATGCTAATTATGGGTTCTAGAGATGGAACCGCCTGGCGGCACGAGATTGTCCGCCAGGCGACAATTAGTGGTTTACCCAATTCTAGGTTTCTCTGATGAAGGGCCTGGCGGTGGTCATTGAACCGCTAGGTGACGCGAGCTATGTTGGCTCGGTTTTGGTGTTTTCGGGGTTCTGGGCCATTTTTGTCAGTATAATTGGTACTGTGATTATGAATTCATGAAAAGGAGATTATTAAGTTGGGAAAATTCATGATGGTGAGAGAGAGAATTAAGTGGAATTAACTATGTATGAGTGCTAGGGTTGAACAATTGGGATTTTTGGGTTTTAGAGGGAATTATGTGAGCTAACATGAACTAATTTAGTGTATTGAAAGTATGATGTTTTGATATTAATCATAAGTGTATGACAATAGCGCATTGGGTGGAAAATTTGAGAGATTGGGATGATGTGGGGAAGTTGAATTCTCGCAAGTGCATGTCTACGTTCTAGGTTTCCCATAATTGATGCATCGCCTAGCGGTAGGCTAGGAGCCGCCAGGCACCAGTACAGAGGGAGGGTTTCTGTGTGTTTCTTTTGGCTATGCTTGCAAGGTTGGATCTTTGAAGGAGTGGAATTAATTATCATACAGTGGTATTAGTGTAGTAATAGGGAGTAATAAAACGAATATTGAGTTTAATGGTATGGAGCTATACAAAGTGAAAGGCCAAAGTTATGAGAGAAATCAAACTACATGAAGATTGGGTTGGTGTTAATAGTGATTCTGAGTGGTTGAAATATTGTTCATATCAGTTGTGGGAAGCCTTTTATATCTTGAGGCTGTGTAGATAAGGATGTCTAAGTACATGATTTTAGGAATAATTTAGTTGAAGGGGTAATTATGCTACTGTGAAGGTACGATAAACACTCATAATTGGAGCAGAAATAACATTGGAGTTGGCTGAGTGCTATAGTCTTGTGGTTAGGACAAGTGGGTTGCATCCTTAGGAGAAATTGAAGGATATTGTAGTAGTAAGTGTGAATCATGATGGACATTGTATAAGGGTATATGTATCTATATTAGACACATATATAAAAGGAGTTAGTGGCCTGGATGTGTGCGATTACAGGACTAAAGTGGTGGAATCTAGTTAAAAGTGTGCCAAACTAATAACCATGCATTACTGGTGCAGCGCCTGGCGATAGGTTTGGAACCGCTAGGCGAAAGCTGTAGTTTCAGAGAGCAACAAAGAGGTGTGGCACCTGGCGGTAATGGTTGATCTGCTAGACGATAACTGCAGGCATGGGCATCAGAGGCGCAGTTGCGCCTGGCAGTATGCGTCCCCTGCCAGGTGGTTTGGAAGCCTGATGCGCCTGGCACCTAGTGTGTTGTGTCAGGCGATATCGTGAGGCAAAGGTGTTTTTCTTGTTTTGATGTGTGTGGTCTACAAGGATTCTAGGATATCTAAAAGGTCAGCTTGTTGTTGTTCCTTGAGTTGTGGCTCGAAACATATCCCTTGAGTTGTGGCTCAAGATAGGGGTTAAGCACGTGGTATTCCTTGAGTTGTGGCTCGGAATAGCATCTCTTAAGTTGTGGCTCGGGATGGCGGATGAACACGAGGAACTCTTGAGTTGTGGCTCGGGTTGGCGAGTGTTGTCGGTGTGAGTGTGCACGTTGTGGCGTGTACCAATTGGGTCTAGTAGATTGCCCTCCTCAGTATTAAGCTGACGAGTTTGGTAGTCTTGGGACGTTATGAATATTATTTGTATTGGGAACTCCACCTGGTGTTACGGTGTATGATTCGTAGCATGGTTTCCCGCACGTGCTCTATCAGTTGTGGTTGATAGGTGTGGCAGCAAGACATCTTGAGATACTCACTAGAAGACGTAGAACACGATTGACATGGTAGTGGTCACGTATTATGGAATCAAAGGATGGATTTCCTTTGGTGTAGTTGAATATATGTATATACTTATATATATGTTATTTTATTGTTAGCTCACCCTATCTGCTTGTGTTTGGTTATGATCGTGTACGTAGTACACGTGAGCAGATGATGTTGCAAGTGGATCTGGTGAGGCATAGAGCCAGAGCGGGGCTAGTCTTGGGAGGAGATTTTTATCAAATTTTATTATGGTTTTGAACAAATTGTAGTCCTTTGCATTACTAAACTTTGATTTTGTAATGGAGTTTTATAATTATGGATTTGAGGTATTTTAATGACATAATAAAGTTTTAAATTTTCCACGTTTTTGGGAAATGAGGTTTCATTAATTGACTCGTATTTAATATTTCTTCATTTTATTATTTAAATTCGTAATATTACATTTGGTATCAGAGCAAAGGTTTTCAAAATGATATTTGGGGTCTGTGGGGAGTGAGCTTATCGTGTTACGCTTGCGTAACTGTTTGTTGTGTTTTGTTCTAATCTTGATTGTACAGTTATAACTTCAGTTGTGTGATTTGAACAGCTGAAATATGTGGCGCACACAAACTATGGCTAACAAGAGGAGGATGAATAATGTTGGAGCCGATGACATTACTCAAGCGATTCATCGAATGGTGAACGCAATGCAACCTATTGCAGCGCCACCCAGGGCCATAGTTGCACCTACTCACACAATAACTATGGAGGATTTCATGAAGCATAGGCCAACCAAATGTGCGAGAAAATTTGCAGAGTTCTTGAATGCACGAATGCACAGAGTAATCCAAAACATTAACCACACTTATCCAATCATATTAGAAATCATAATTCAACACATTCATACCATTACTCAATTATTAATAGAATTCACCACATATCTCATGTATCAATCCTTATATATATATATATATATATATATATATATATATATATATATATATATGTATACATACTCCATCATTTAAATTCATGATAGCATTCAATTTCAAGTTATGAGTAATACATGCTCATATCAAATATAAAGTAGTAGCACTTAGACTAAAAAAAACTGCACAAACTAGAAAAATTGGTAACGTCCAGAAGTCAGGAACTTGGCGTTTGGCGGTACAAAACCAGCATCTAGCAGCCCCTGCTGCGCGAAAATACGAAAATCAAAACAGTGCACTCTAACGTACATCGTCTGGCGGTAGTTCTTTACTGCCAGACGGTTGAAAAGCAGAAATCCAAAAACTGGATAATTTCAACATGCGTCGCCTGACGGCTTTGAAGATCCGCATGACAGTTTCTGTAATCCTTTGGTAAGTGAGTTTCTACATATTTATACCATATGAAACAAATATTATCCTAACCGATATAGACATATGAAAAAAATATATTATCTTAATCAATAAAACTAAATGTGATGGTAAAAGGAAAACAAATATAATTTATGTTATTATACATTACGTATTATTTTCATTTTTATTGAGAACGTGTTAACAAAAGAAATGTTTTCTTTTATAAGAACAACTAAACATGTATGCTCAAACTAAATCAATTGACATTGCATATCAAAATTCAAATATTAAATTATCAAAAATTACAACAAAGATAATACAATTTGCTCCACAAGATCACATTTTGAACACTTATATGTAGAAAATGAAGATACATACAGAGATAGAAAATATCTATTAAAATCTACCCTACAATAAAGCTCAGTGTTTGCATAAGTAGGATCTTCACCCTTTATAAAAACTTATGTAAGGAAGCTTTATTATGTATGTATCTATGAGATTTATTCCTTATGTCCCACTTTTACTTTTGATTGTAGTTAAAAGTGACAAACAAAAATACTTGTAGTTCTTAATTTCCAAGATTAAAAAGAATAATTAAAAATGACTTGTGCTCTCGTGATAATTTTAAGGAGTGTTTTGTGCATTCAATTAGTACTTAACTTTTGATTACTGAAACCTTTTTTTTGTTTATTAAAAGACGTTTGTTAGACAGTCCAGTGTTTTTTTAATTTTTTTTTATATTTTACTCAACTCTCTTTTAGAATTTTCATGTATCTTCAATTAATACCTGCAAAAATAAACAATTTTAGCCAAAGTTATGTAAGAATTTATTAACAATGACACTCTAAACCACAATTTTTTGGTAAAAACACACACAAAAAAATAAAGTGAAACTTAAGAAATCCCATTGTAAATGTCTAGAAAAAATAATTTTTAAGAAACTCATTTTGTGAAATCTAAAATAGTTTTACTAATAAACAACCCATGTCAAAAAATTCCCCTATTGTTGTTTCTAGTGCACTCTTTTCTTTCCTAATTTCTATTATTTCTTTTATCACGTGGCCTAATGCCACAAGAGAAATTTTCATGCTAAAATTTCTTTCCACGTATATCCTTCACCCTTCTGTACAAGTGGCATCAACTCCAAAACTAAAAGTACCCCTCTTCTGTTAGGATAAGCTAGTTGAATCTCAATTAATTTGTGATGAAAACCAATGGAAAGTAGCCAAATTCTTCAAACACCTTTGTATTTTCGTTCTCAATTCCCATAAATATTAAAATTGTCCCTTTTATCCTTTTTTTCATTGTGTAATCCATAAATCAAAAAAGACATCCGATGTATAATCTAAAAAGCTTACTAATTACATAAATTAAAAATGAGTTTTGACTTCTGAATTTCACAATTTAGAGGTCATTCCTTTAAAAAAAAAAACTTTTAAATTACGCAATTCAAAGTTAAAGATAACTTTTGAATAGCATAACTCAAGTTTTTTTCTTAAATAGAAAAAATTATCGGATTACAAATCCAAAAGTTATTTTTCACTTTCAAATGTATAACTCTAAAGTCAAAAATAACTTTTTAAAGTCGGAGAGAGTTAAAATACAGCTCCTTGGTTGCATAATCCAGAAGTTTCTTTTTAGAAAAGAAATAATAATTCCAATTATACATTCAAGAAGTCACTTTTGATTGTACAATCTAGAAAGGGTAAAACAGGAATTTTAATATTTATGGGAGTGCAAGGTTGCTTATGCTGGTGCTTACGAAAGATATTGTCCAACAATACATCTCAGGATGCCACAGTTTTGCTAGTGTAGTACGAAGGAATGATTAATTGCCACACTACTCTAAATAGGAAATGGAAATGTTTCTTCATCCTCTCAGTAAAATGATTACAAAAATAAAGCAAAACACTTAGATTGTTAACATTGAATCTGACATGAGTTATTACAGTTTCTTTTACTGCAACTACCGAAATTAATGTTTTCAAGACTAAACCTAACAATGACCATACAACTAACACGTGCTTAGGTTGTCTTACACCAGGTTGCATTCGTAGATACACCTGTTGTTGCAACAACCGCTAAGAAAGCAAGGATTAGAATAGAACCCAGTTCATATGTATAAATATCAAAAAGCAAAAATTAAATGTATAATACATGTATTAAAAAATGGATAATACAAATATTTAATCCAAGATACAGAAATACAGTTCTAGAATACAGAAGAACAACTTCTAACAGGGGTTAAGGAATCCCTTTAGGCACTTCCTTCCCTGTTTCAGAATTTCTATTTGTACAATAGGTTTATCCGCAGAACTCTACAGCTGTAACAGCAGAAAAAAAAAAGTCTATTCTGTGCCTAGAAAATGGGCAAAGCAATGAAGGAAAAAGAAAAAGAAAAATATCCACAAGGGCACACACATTGTGTAGTCAATTTCATCAGTTATATGCAGCAAGCAGCTCTTGACCACCTACACTTCAGCGATTGTGGGTGATTGTCATCAAGAAAAGCAACTTTGTATTGGACTAGAGATAGAACATTACCGGTCATTCAGTATTGTCATCATTCAAACTATTCATAACAAGGGTTAATACGACTAACATTGCAAATGGCCACTGCAAAGCAATGCCAAAATCTCATTTGGATGTTGAACCTTTTGCCAGATCATAGATGGTGCTGTACCTAAGTCCAGAACCTATATGGTTTGAAGAAGGCCACAGCCAACTAAGGATATTCGGTCCCAAAACCTGCAGCAATTAAACAGAAACTCAAATCCATAGTTCATACATGGAGCTTCCAAAATAAATTCTGGATATCAATGCTAGAATCTTAAGATCATCTACATATAAATAAGATATCTTAGCTTCCTTAACAGTTAACACTATATAAGGCAATATTTAAAACATGCATTTCTTAGTAAACCTAAGGAAATGCATACGATAGTCAATGACTGTAAACACAAAATATCATATTACATGTTTCTTTGTGAAAACCCAGAAAAACCACTAAACAAAAAAGACAGTGCAGTATAGTCTTCAATTCTTACAGATGTCAAATTCTCATATGGGCCAAGGTCGTATGGATGTTTGTAGATACTCCCACCTTTCTCTGCAAGCCATAAAGCCCTCACTCCTTCATGATACTGCTAACACAATTTCTTATTTCAGAAAGTTGACATTAATCTGGTAAATAAACTAGCAGTTTTTAACTAAACTTTTATCAGGTATAACCTCTATTGTGGTCTTGTTATGTAGGACAAGACAGATATGCCAACCAAAAAGCACACATAATGCTATGGATAAAGGGACCAGCAAGAGCCCAGAAACAACCTGAAAAAATAGAGAAAAAAATCATGAAAAAACAAAATGTTGAATTTGCTTATGCAAAATATGTGGTCATTTTTAACAGAACTTACATATACAGTACGGAAAGAGCTTTTTCCAATTTTTTCTTCATCCTGTATGCCATCATAAGCTAGACTACCCACTAGTAAGACCTATATAGTAATAACCAATAAATAAATGAAAAAAGATTGTCAGCACAAGCAGAACCATCAAATCTAGCTCCTTGCTTTGACAAATACAGAAAGAAAGAAAGAAAAATTAAATCAGGCTACCGACTTCATTCATGCAAGTGTAACTTGAACAAGTTTGGATTAGCTTTGTAGATAAATAATTGCTTCTTTGGAAGCTTTTAAAGAGAGATTTTGAAAAAAGAAAAACAAAATGACTATTTCCAAATAAGCACGACAGGGAAATCACAATAATAACCAACTCATAATGATAATGAAAAAGATTAAAACATACCAGGGAGTAGATGCAGGAAATTACAGCGTACAAGACAAAATTGAAGAAGACTTTATAGTTTGCATGACCCACACAGTTATTTATCCAAATGCAGTGATGATCCTTACAACCAAGTGATAACAGATTAGCCATTATCATGAAATCCAAGTTAAACATTGATTAATAATTTAGATCATTCATACCATTCGTAGAACACATCTTTTACAAACACGGCAATGATGTGCACGAGGCGGCTTATAGTGAGAACACTTTTGGCAATATCGCAAATCTCCACCCTGCTAGCAGATCCAAAAGCACATTACTTGAAAAGTTATTTTTCATGATGCTCAAATATTCCAACATTTATGGGAATCTTTTGCAGATCAGAAAATACATCCTTTTAAGCCAAATTCAAAAAATTTGTTCAATAAAATAAGCCATCGTAATATAGTATGATATGCAGCAATTTGAGTACACAAATTCACTTAAGAACCCAGAAGAACCTAACTTCAAAAACTACACAAGTTCCATACACTATACAGATACAATAATCATAAAAAAGAGCAAGAGAGACAGGACCAAGACAATTCAACAAAGGATAAAAGCAATCTTAAAATCATCATACAAAGTAGAAAAACCATCAAGTTCTAATGACTCCAGAGATCGCTTTTTTAACTTCAGAAGTAAAGAGAAAGTAGGTATTGGAAAATATCAACAGCATGCACATAAACATGATTTTGTGGTTGCTTGCAGCTGTTGCTTGCATATTGCTGTGGGTCAATTGTGACTGATGCAATCCACAACCTCAACGTGGTGTGGCTGCATCATGAGATGTGGGTGCACATTTCACATCCTTGACTAGGATAATTGTATAACACAAATTCAACAACCCAGGAGACAGGGTCCCAAACTACTCAGGCTAGAAGCAAATAGAACCAGAAGATTCAAACTGACATAAGTATTAACATAAGTGAAATGTTAATGATTCAAATGAACAAAATAAGCTTCACAGACAAATGTGAAAACCAGCAAAGGCCCTTTTTTTATATCTCAAGCTCCCAAACTTTTGGCTTTAGAAGCAACAAAGAAAAGAAAACAAATAAAGAAACTTAGTTCAAATTAGCCAGACCCATAAACCTGCCTTCAAACCAGCAACTTTACCTGAGTTTATGACAAATCATTTAATAATTCCCTATCTTAAGACCTGAGATTGTATACCTGTAAGTTCTAGGAGTTAACTAAAGTTTGAAGAATATGCTAATGAGATGTTGGTTAATAGTAAGAGACAGCATCATTCAAAGGAAGACAACCATGTACAATATAGTATACTTTAAAATGAGTAGGTTTTGATGTGCTATATTCCACACCAAAGCAAGCCTATTTTCAAATTATAATGCCAGTCTATATACAGTATTCAAGACAAGAAAAAAGCACCATAGCTTAAGCATTTAGCCTCTTGGAAATTAAATCCAAAAAGGGGAGGAAGAAATTTGTCCTGCCAAACTATATGCATAAGTTCATAAGAAAAAGACAACATATTTTAGTTCCTACCCAATGTATATACAGTATTCAAGCATATTTCAAATTATAATGCCAGTTTACATACAGTATTCAAAAGAATGCAAGAGCACCATAGCTTAAGCATTTAACCTCTTGGAAACCAAATCCAAATGGTGGAGTGTAAAAAACTTAGTCTGCTAAACAATATATATCAGTTTATAAGAAAAAGACTACAAATGTTAGATTCTACCCAATCTAATCATCTTGAAACCAATTTTGTTTCCAAATCAATAGTCACAGCTGATTAGGAAAACCATTCATTCTAGACATCAACAAACCATCGCAACAGAACTTGCATGCTTTTTACACAGAAAAAAACATTGCTGCCACAACACAACACCAAACCTTTCTTGCTTTACAAACACAACAATGAGAATGCATACATTCAATCTAGAACAACAAAACAGAAAAACTTTACCATATAAACATTCATCGTAATTGCCACATACATTGAAACCTCAAGCAAACACAAGGGACAGTTGTAGAAAACCACTAAACTCTCCAGCTAAACAAAACAAGGTTTATCCCAAGGTCAGGTTGCCTACATGAATCACAAGACACTATTCAACTCGGCTAAAACTCAAATTTTCAGCAATGTTATTCATCATACGATCTCTATTGATCACTTTTTCCGAATGTCATTTGTTACCTCTCTCTCCCCCTCTTCTAAGAGGACTACAAACTATACCATATTTAATTTTCACAGGGGCCTCCGGGGACCTTCGTTGTACGTGTTCAAACTCTCCTACTGAAAACAAAGCTCCAAATAATACCCTATCTTGTAACAGCACCACACACAGACACAAACACGCCTAAAGCGATTTGCTATGCCTCAAAACGAAGCTGCAAAATGTCACTCTTTCCGCAACCACCAGATCACAAAACAACACGAACAACAAACCCCTACGCTACCAAGCTAAGTTTCAACCGCAAGAGAATCCATTCAATTCAAGCACCTAACAATGCAGCATCGAAACAAACATGTCGAACACAAAACAAAAACAAGCAACAATGAACGACAAACGAAACCCCCAAACTCAAAAGCCATTATTTTTATTTTTTAAATTAAGTGATAAAGAAGCGAAGAAGACCTTGCGTTTGATTTCATGGATGGGGCTCTCGGCGTCTTCGACGTCGGGCATGTACGTGGCGGGGACGCGACCCGGATCCGTAGTGATGGCGGCGCGGTAGGTGACGACGCAGACGGCGGCGAGCGCAGTGAAGACCGTGGCGTTCATGATCCCCGGGGAGGAGAAGAGGCCGAGCCAGCGGTCGATGAAGACGAAGACGGTGGAGACGTAAATGTATGCGATGGCCAAAACGACGACGCTCACAGGGAGCGAGAAGGTGAAGGGCTTCCCCTTGTCGGCGGCCATCGATGGGAGAGGCGGAGGCGCCGCCGGCTAAGCCAAAACGACGGCGTCTCCGGGAACGCGCCGGAGGTTGGTTGGTTGGGTTGTGAGAGAATTCAAGACGCTGGTTTTGCCTTTAATTTACCTTGTTTAAAGATTGGGCAACAACAATAACAACAACGTCAATTTATACATACATAAATTCAAACAAATATAATAACTTCTCTCTGTTTCTCTATTCTATTCTTCTATATCTGTCCAATTTCTAATAAAATATGTGGTTTAAGGTGTTTGATTTTAACAAAACAAAAATAAATCATTTATATAATTTCAATCAAATTTAACTATCGTTTTTTCGTCCAAATGATACTTTGTTTTAAATATTTTAATTTCAGCTAATGAGTGCATTTCACTACAGCATTATTTAACTTTTTATAAGGTCGATATTTAAAAAACATATGCAAGAGGTCGGGTTAGCTATTATCTGTTCCCGCTACCTTGTTTCGTCCGAAAAAAAAAATGTCTCATTAAGTATATATAAAATTATCTACAAATTTTTCATTTAAATAAGTACCCATAAATATCTATTGATATTTTTTATAATTTTAAGTAAAATTATTTAAAAACAAATTCTTGAAATATAAATTTAGATAAAAATTAATTTTAAATTAAATTACTTAATAAAATATTATTGTAAATGAATTTAGTGTTTCTACAAAACAAATGTAAATGAATTGGGTCAAAATATAAATTTTAAAAAATAATCTTTTATATAATAACTTTAATCTCATAAATTTAAATAAAAAAAATAAAAAATATGTAATGTGTAACATCCCGTTTTCATAGTTTTTAAACTATTTAACAAAACATTTAAATTTTTAATAATTCAGAAGCAGGTGATAACGTGGATCAGAATAAAATATGATACAGTCATCCTCAAAATAATCATACATACAGCTTACACTAAACAAAGGGTTACAAAACACCCTAAGCATCTACTGGAGGAACATGTGACTAATACTGCTGGAAACATCCTAGAAACCCAATCAACGCCTGTCAAGGAAGGGTGTATCTTCGCCTGCACTTTTATTTGCTCACGTCATTCAATAAGGACGATCATTGCAAAAGTAAAAGACACACAGAACACAATAGAACTGGAAGGGTAAGCTAACTTGAACAAGGAGCAAATCATGAAATTTTCATACTAAGACAGAAAACAGACTTTCATTTCACAATCCAATAAATCATCCAATTTATCCTGACCATAACACCACACATCATTCTAGACTCGATATCCGGATTATGTAAGTGGCATTTGAGCTCTTGGTGACTTGCACTTGAGATGGTTCCTAAACTCTGCAGAGTTTTAGGCACAAGGGGTATTCACCCAACCACTCTCAAGGTAAATCTCATCACCTTATGATGGATCAGAATCATAGACCAGGACCTCCTGCTACTCCCCCTGACGTAATCCATCATACTCTACGTGAGTCTTAATGGTTACTAGGAGCGTCAGGATGTCACCAATATGAGTCCTCATGCCCTTACATTCACTAAAACCACATTCCTTAGGACTTCCCTTGAGATCCTAACTCCAACATATTCCCATTCACATCGAATTCACACTCAAATCCATCACACAGTTTATCATGCATAAAGATCACATACAAGATCAACTATCATCATTTTAAAGCAATCAACATAGCATCATGTAAGCCAAACAGTGAGAAAGCTAACTTCTGCAGGGGATCTCGCTTAGGCTAGAGAGTCTCGCCTAAGCTAGAGAGTCTATCTCGCTTAGGCGAGTTGATCTCGCCTGGGCGAGACATCATACAGTGACGAATTACAAATCCTGGGCGAACTCTCGCTCAGGCTAAACTGGCTCGCCTAGACGAGATGTTATCTCGCTCAGGCGACCCCAGCTCGCCTAAGTGAGATTTCGCACAATGACAGGGGTGAGCTTCTGGTATTTTTGCTCAGGCGAGACCAACTCGCCTAGGCGAAACTACCAGGAAATCCTCCCTATTCTGCACATGCAAGCTCGCTCAAGAACATCCCTCACTCAATTACACACCAGCAGTCTCAAACACCAATTAAACAAGCAATCATTCGATTAAAACACTCACAAACACAATTCACATCAAAATGAGTTACAGAGTTATCTTCCCTTACCTTTTTGCCAAGACTTTAATTGGTGGACTCAAGCAGATTTACAAGACAGCAGAGTTTTCAGCTTAACCTAGAGGAATCCATCACAACGACATGGAGAAGAAAGAATTTCGTGATTAGATTCAGAAATCAGCGAGTAACTAGAGGATTCTAGCTGGAACTGAACCCAATTTTAAAAGAAACCTACCTAGGAGAATGGAAGTTTGAGGGAGGGAGCCATTGAGGTTCCTGTAGGTCACTCCTTCTTGAATCTGAGTATTGAAAGGATGAATTAGTGAGAAGTGGCAGCAGCAAAGAAAAGAGATTAGGAGGTTGCTGGTTATAGAGGAGTTGAGAAGTGAGGGTAAAAGAAGTAAGGTTTCTGCCTTTAGGAAATTTTTAAAAGGGGTATCACATAATGTTAAACATTGAATAATTTTTTTGACTAATATATTTTTCACTAATATATTTTTCACTAATATATTTTTCGCTAATATATTTTTCACTAATAATTTTATTTTGATCACTTGAATTTTTTTTTAAAATTAAATAAAATTCATTAATAATTATTTGTCTTCTCTATTAATAAATTACCAGTAATTAATAAAATTAAATGTAGTTAACTAATTTTTTTAAAAAGAAAGTATCCATTAAACTATTGATTTTGTTGTTACAAGAATTCTTAGTGTTTTAAATTTTAAAAGCAGTTACAAATTTTAAATTTTGAAATATTTTTGTTGTGGTTTTGTTCTTACCAAAATTTGAACAAAGTGCTTTTGATGTGAAAAGGATGAGGTTCCTAAAAATATAGTTGATAATACTAATGGTTTGTTGTTAGATTGTTAACCACCACAGAAGAGAGTTTATTTGCAAAAAAAGTTTTCAACATTCAACTTAATACTTTCTATGACACAGATCTATATTTATAAATTTTTAGGCCATTGAATAAAAACTTAAAAAATAACCATATATTCATATATCAATGTTATCGGTATATAAATAATTTACTTGATATATTTCGTTACAGATATATTTTTTAATACTTTAGGTATGTATAATTTATTATTTCCAGGAAAAGTTTATAGTGGTTTTACCACTTCCGTTAATATCTTAATAAATAAATAAATATGCATAGAGGGAGGAAGATTGTGCAAAAAATAATTAATTTATCCTTTTTTAGAAGTATTTTGGGAATTAAATTGTCCTACTATTTTAATTAATTACAAATTAAATTCATTAACTACATTATTAAATACAATGAATGTATTCAATTGAGGGATGAATTAAGGGTTGGGATAATAACTTAAAATATTATAATAAATGTGACAAATTAGTTTGAAGAAGGATGTATCTAACAAACTATATGATAAGTTAAGTAATTAATAAATACTTAAAATATTGTAACAAATGTGATAAATTCGTTTGAACAAGGAGGTACAACATCGAAAATGACTTTAAGAGTAGCGGGGATTTTTATAAAAAGATAATATTATAATATTTTAATAATAAAAATTTTAAGTCATAAATAATGCTTCTATCCATATGGTGCAAGCCTTCGTAAAAATATTGAAGAAGCAAATGCTTAAATATCTGGTGGTGGGGGCAATTGGAACACAAATTCTTGAACCTCTCCCAGTATTCGTAGAGGCTCTCTCCAAACTACTGATTGATGCCAGAAATCTCTTTTCTTATGATTGTGGTCTTAGAAGTAGGGAAGAATTTGGCCAAAAACAATCTCCTCAAGTCATCTGATGGACCTAGGTGCAAGGTAGTACAATCAATCTTTTACATTGCCCTCCAAGGAATGAGGAATAGCCTTCAAATACACATGATCTTCTTGGACATCCTCGGGTATCATGGTGTATCACACAACATGGAACTTCTTTAAGTGCTTACACGAGTCCTCACCTGCAAGGCCATGAAACTTTGACAACAAATGGATTAATCCAGTTTTCAAAACATAAGGGATTTCCTCATCAGGATACTGAATGCACAATGAATCATAAGTGAACTTAGGTGTAGTCAGCTCACTCATTGTCCTCTCATGAGGTGGAGGTGGATATGGAGGCTGAGCCATGTTATCAATATCAAAACCAAAATCAAAATGATCAGAATGCTAACAAATAGGAGTATTGTAACATCCCATCAGGATATTACTAATTTTTAATAAAATAAAGAAAATAATAAACACGTTGCATTTAATAATACCTTATTTCCCAAAACGAGGAAAATTTAAAATTTTATTACATAAATAAAGTACTCTGAAATCCATAATTACAAAACTGGAGTTTTATCAAACAGACCATAAGCCTTTACAGTTTATTTCCAAAACCATGAAATAAAACATAAAACATAAAACTCCCGAGATATCTCCTCTCCGTGGCTAAGCTCCACCAGAACCACCTGCATTAACATCATCTTCTCCCGCGTATCGTGTACACGATCATCGTCAAACACAAGCAGATAGGGTGAGCTTAACAGATTAATCATATAAAACACGTATACATATATTAATCACCAATATACATATATATCTAAATCACCCCAATACATCATGGAAATTCTCTCCTTTGATTCCATCTCGCATGACCATAACCATGATATTTGCGTTCTACATCTCCTAGTGGGTACTTCAAGATGACCTGCTGCCATACCTATCGGTCACAACCGATAGAGCACATGCGGGAAACCATTGCTACGGATCACACACTGTAACGCCAGGTGGAGTTCCCAAATACGAACATAGTTCGCAACGTTCCAAGACTACCAAACTCGTCAGTCAACAGTTGAGGAGGGTAATCTATCTGGACCCGTCCGTACTGGCCACAACCAGCACACTCACACCGGCAATACTCGCCAACCCGAGCCACAACTCAAGAGTTTCTCATGTTCATCTGTCATCCCGAGCCACAACTCAAGAGATGTTATTCCGAGCCACAACTCAAGGAATACCACGTGCTTAAATTCCCTATCTCGAGCCACAACTCAAGAGATACGTTCTGAGCTCAACTCAAGGAACACCAACAATCCCACCTTTGAAGCATCACCAGAAGCCTTGTAGATCACGCCTACAAAACCAGCAACCCAACATTGCAGCAGCAAAATCGCTTGGCGGGGGGTACACGTGCCACCAGGCGCTGCCGCTTCCAGATTGCCTGGCGGGTGATGCGTACCACCAGGCGCCAAGTGCCTCAAAACGTCTACTGCTACCAAGTACCGCCTGGCAGAACCCTCATGACCGCCAGGCGCCACATGTTAAGTGCCTCACTGGAATTTTACCTCCTGCCTAGTGGTTCGCACTACGCCGTCAGGCGCTATACCAGAACAAGCATTGTTCTGATTTTCCTGCACCTTTACGCAACTGCTAACCCTCCATAAAGTCCTTGCACATTGCCAGAAAGTCAGTTCTCTTAATAGTATATTATTGCCACTCTCTATCCTCTATGATTCCCAATTCCCATTCTATCCTCAAGTTAATTTAAACATACCCTCAGGTTTATCACTTTCCACTAAGTAGTTTTATACCAGTCCCAAACCTTACCACAGTTGGTTTTGCCAATATTCAATTATCCTTTCAAGCTCATATAACACTATACAACTCCTAGACAGGTTAGTTACTTTCTGGTAAATTTGACACCCAATCGTAATTTTTATGCCTCACTCCCTTCTCCTTTTCATTCCCAGCCAAATTTCACTTATTGATACTGATTTAGTCACCATTTTCTAAGGTGTTAAAGTTCCATATTCTCCCTATCACAACTATACCCTCCACTTAACACATTTCAAATTCTCAAATTAACATCTTCCAATTCCATTTCCTTCCCTCACTAGACATCAAAATACCCCAAAACCAGCATTACAGCTTGCAGCCACGCAGACTCACTACCTCTGCGATGGCGCCTGGCGGCAGGCCCCGTGCCGCCAGGCGGTACATGTATTTCTGGGCAAAATCCCAGACTCTCAGCCTCCGAAATCATCCCTCGCTCCCTTTTGATGATCACTTCTACCTATCTCAGTTGTTGCTCCCCAAGAACATGATTAAAAAAATGGCACACTAACCACTTTGACTCACTCCAGCAACCATTATACTGTAATTAACCCCTTACGTTCAGTCCTACAAAAATCTCCAATATGAAAACCCTAAAGATTCATTCACAATGTTCCATCAATTTATCCATAAATTATAATGGAATTCAATGAAGTATGACATTTTATCATCTCTTAACCACTAACCCTTGATTTCTCTCCGATCAAAATCATGATAAAACGCCCAGAATGGCAAAAATCGAGCAATAGACCCGCGTCGCCTGGCGGTTCAACCAATACCGCCAGGCCCCTCATCTAGAAACCCAAAATTGGTATATTGCCATGTGTCGCCTGGCGGCCAGGAATATGCGACGAAGCGATTCCTCTTCAGGAACCCAGAAACAAGCAAAAAGGGATGTGTCGCCTGGTGGCAGTTCATCGTCCTCCAGGCGGTTTCTGGAAAATTTCCAGAAACACGAAAATTCAACAATTTAAAGGGTACAATCATGCATCTTATGCCATACAACATACAGTTCATGCTTAAACATAAACAGGTAACGTGTAAAATGTAACATCCCGATCGGATATTACGGATTTAAATAATAAAATAAATAAATAAATAATAAAATTTCATTTATTATAACTTATATTCTCAAAACACGGGAAAATTAAAACCTTATAGTAGTAATAAATAATCTTAAAACCTCTACTATAACTCAAACATAAAAATCCATAATAAAAACCAAGTTTAATAATATAAAATATTACAACTGTTCCAAAACATAATAAAAACTCTGATAAAAAAATCTTCTCCCAATACTAGCCCCACTCCGTCTCTAGGCCTCACCAAATCCACCAGCAATATCATCTGCTCCCGTGTACCGCGTACACGATCATCGACAAACACAAGTAGATAGGGTGAGCTAACAAATTACACATATATATAAATATGGCACAATTATATATATCACACAATCACACCACAAGAATTCCTTTCTTTGATTCCATACCACATGGCCACAACCATGAAAATCATGTTCTACGTCTTCTAGAGATTACCCCAAGATGTCTTGCTGCCATACCTATCGACCACAATCGATAGAGCACGTGCGGGAAATCATGTTACGGATCACACATCATAACACTAGGTGGAGTTCCCAAATACGAACATAGTTCGTAATGTCCTAAGACTACCAAACTCGTCAGCTAATTACTAAGGAGGGCAATCCATCTGGACCCATCCGTACTGGCCACAACCAGCACACTCACACCGGCAACACTCGCCAACCCGAGCTCAACTCAAGGGATACGTTCGGAGCTCAACTCAGGGAACACCAGCAAGTCGACCTTTAAGGCATCACTAAAACTTTGTAGATCACGCACGTCAAGAATAAGAACACCAATACCACTACAATACAATCGCTTGGCGGGGGACACGTACCACCAGATGCTGCACGCATCCAGACCGCTTGGAGGGTGTGATGGGTCGAACCTTTGTTCACATTAAATATTTAAATTTTGGGAATTTAATATTATTTTCGCGCTTAAGAAATGATATTAGTTGCATCATATTTGTTTGGATAATCTTAAGTTAAATAACGCAACTAGAATTTAATTTAGGTCTTTAAGATTGTAAATAGTGAATATTTTAAGTCATAAAATAAGTACCAAAATAAGAATTTTGGAGATGAATAGTTCGGGTACTAAATGCACCCCTATTCTCATGTTTACACCCCCCTTTTTCTAATTGGATTATCTATTTCTAAAAAAGGACATTTTTTGGAGCTAACTGCACCCCTATTTTCAGGTTTACACCCCCTTCTGTAATTGGACTTTTAATATGTATTTTGCACCCTTCATTTTTACTAAGTTGCACCTCTAATGTCACTTAAAATCTAGTTCACCAGATTTCGCCACGTGGCAATCCTCCACTTACTAAATTAACCAATGACAGTTTGACATATCATCAATCCTCCACTAGCTCAAATCACCAATCAATGTTTGCCACGTCATCGTCTCCTTCCCAACACAAACCCTAACCCTAATCTCTCCTTTCTCCCACCATCTCCATGCCGCAGCCACCGCACTTTACGACAACCGTCACCGCACCGCCATCGACTCACCTCCTCTGTGCCTCCAACTTGCCAGAATAGCCTGTGCACCTTCGGCAACACCCGCACCCATGCTGCCACCATCCTTTCGTGTGGATTTGCCATGCTCCACGCGGAAAATGCAGCCACCACTGCCGTGCTCACGCCGGAACGCCGCCACCCGTCGCGCTCCAGAAGCTCGAACCTGCCACTTCGCGTCGCCATGAATCCAGTCGCTGCGTCTTCTTCCTCTCGCCTCCATCTTCTGCAACTTCTCTCGCACCTCTATCTTCTGCAACTTCCGCGCCTCCATCTTCTACCACTTCTCTCGCACCTTTATCTTCTACAACTTTCGCGCCTCCATCACTGCACCATACTCGAGTTCGTGAACCTGCATAAGTCGAGAACAGTGAAGCACCACCGCGTCCATGAACGAGCTAAAATTAGCATTGTAGATCTGCCATTAACATTTGCGACCTTCGGAAACCACCTCTGCTCGTGAGGCACACTGCCTGCACTCGTTCGAACCATTATCGCAGCCAGCCCCTATATCAACCAGTTCACCAATGTGTCACTGTCAACTTGCATCTCTTCCACGAAGCACATTACTGGAAAAATGCAATAGATCGAATACGCAGTTGAACACATTCTCCATCAGAGAACCACTGGCCACAATCGGAACCTACGAAACGCCCCTTGCGGCAACCCTCACGGCAGCCAAACCCTAATTGCAGAAAGAGAACTCTAGCTTGAGAGAGACTGCTCTGACACGTGGCAGCCTCTCACTTGACAGTCAACCAGTCAACTCTAGGCAAGGGTGGTCAACATTGGTCAAACAGGCTGACACGTGGCAGCCTCTCACTTGACAGTCAACCAGTCAAGTGGTCAACATTGGTCAAACAGGCTATTTTTTACACTATTTTTGGCATGTGGTTCCTCTGTAGGAACCCTAAATGGCCTAAAAAGGAAAGGATCGTCTGGCTGCAGTTCATCGCCAACCAGACTATTTTTGGAAATTTCCCAGAACCACAAATTTTAAATGGAATATAACAATTCATACATAATCATACCATATTCAACATACCAATTAGACTTAAATTAATCAACACATGAAATTACCCTATTTAGCATGCCATTCCAATTTAAAATAAAGGTAACGCGTAAGATTACTTTATTTAGCATGTGAATTAGATTTAAAATACAGTTAACGCGTAAGGTTACTCTATTTTGCATGCGAATCATATTTAAAATAAAGTTAACGTGTAAGATTACTCTATTTAGCATGCGAATCAGATTTAAAATAAAGTTAACGCATAAGGTTACTCTATTTAGCATGTCCATCAGACTTAAAATAAAATTAAGAATATTTAATATAATTCTATTATTATATTATCACTCAACATGATCAAGAATATTATTAAAATACGCCCCAATTCATGTTTCATGATATTTAATATAATTCTATTATTATATTATCACTCAACATGATCAAGAATATTATTAAAAATAATAATAAATTAAATAACACAAAATTAGCATACATAAAACTTGAACCCAAATCCTCTCACACAACCAAGTATTCTCAACTATTTGAACTAATACTCTTCCACATAATATAAATCAATAATTAATGCCTTAAAGGCTCCCACTACCCACATTTATTAATTAATTATTTATTTAGTTATTTAATTTTCACGGATCTTACATAGAACTCCCTTATTCGTGCCCTATTTTCTGAGTGCAATTTCAGCCTTGCAAAACCCTTCTTCTAACCTAATTTTTGCCTTTTAAAGGTGCTTTAGAACTGGATAATTACCAAAAACGAATTTAAGGTTTAATGGTAATGTTTATTATCATTCATTGATTCTTTATGATCCATTTTTCAGCCACCCTTGGCTGCCCATGCATCTAGGGTTTCCTTTAACCCTTCAAATTCAAGTCAAAACTAACAATAGCAAAAATAAAGTTTAATTTGGGCTCTCCAAGGCTTGAACCCACAACCATGCCAATGCCAAATCAATGCTCAACCATTCATCCAATTCATATTTCATGCTAACACATATAATTCAAGGATTATATCATCCCACAACATGATCACATGTATAAAAATATAATAACAAATAAATAACACATAATTGACATACATAAGACTCAAACTCAAGTCCTCTTACACAATTAAAATACTCTCAACCACTTGAGCTGGTACTTTTCCATATTATACAAGTTAGAATTTAATGTCATAAAGGCTCCCACTACCCGCATTTATTAATTATTTATTTATTTAATTAATTAAATTCCACGGGTCTTACAAGTATCATATGAATAAGGAAAAGTTACAAAATATGCAAGATGCAGAGATGGGTTCCTATGATGCCTAACTCCTCTATGGAAGGTTTTATCAATTCTAGGATCTAACTTTTGTAAAATATCAGGATTCCCCTTAGTCATGCACCAACCAATCCAAAACAGCAAAAATCAACAAAAAGTCAACTAGGAATAAAATTGGCATAAATTGAAGTACCTTAGATTGACCTAAATTTTTTTGACAAAAATCCTAAAATCATGAATATGTATCACAAAAAATTTGAAGCCCAAATTGAAATCCTAACTACACGAACAAAAACACACAAAGTTTGATTGAAAATAGGGAAAAACCAAGAAAAATTAGTTAACTAGGAAAATAACTCTATTTGGAGATTTTGAAATGGCTTAACCGCTTATGCATAGGCATTGCAAAGAAAATCATATTCTACCCCAAATGCATTTTCCCTGTATCAATAACCGGAGCAAAATTTATGTCCGTTTGAAGTTTTGCTGAAAAACTACACATTTTTTTACTACAAACACTAATACAATGACTCTAGCAGCAACACACACACACTCAAACAGAAACATTGCAATGGAAACACTGAATAGAACAATAACAACACAAAATAATGCACATCAAACTTCAACCACACTTAACCCAACATCATGAAATAACACATACACAGACTATAACACACGACAAAAACGACATTGAAAATAACTTTGAACGAAAACGCTGGTCCTTGACAACGACGCCAAATTTGATCGAGGTCGTACCTAACCAAATTAAACAAATAAATATAGTACTTAGGAGTTAACCCAAGGTCGTCTCCCAGTGATCATTGTTTTCAATCAAAGCTTTCCAGATTGAACAAGGGGGGAGGGGGAAGGGTTGGCAGATTCACAATTTCAACACAGAATTAAAACATAATGACATATTTGATAAAAACGCATTGATTCTTTGATTCAAATGTAATTCCACCTATCACAAATCACCAAATTAAGCACGCTATCTAGAAAGTCTTGTGTAATCGTAATTAAACCACTAAGCGAGGATTAACATGATTTCATCACATCATTTAATCGTACCCACTAATTAAGCATATATGAGAACATCCAGAAACATCACCCATAAACATTAAGCACAAATTCATGTCTATTTCAATGCAAGAACGAAAATCCAAACATTACGCATGCCCAAAATTCGTATCCTACAACAAACCACCGTTAAAATGATGAAGAGCAACATTAACAGCAAAAAATAAGCACAAAAATCTCAAGATTTCATCACATTCTCATCAAAGACTCAATACTCCAAATTAGTTCTCCATGGGACTCGAGTTATAGCATAAACTAGAATGAAAATGCATTATAAACAAGGGGAAATTAAATTGCAATGTAAACTATCGAACCAGAATGTGAAACCCTAACATGGGTGTTGTCCAAAATGCACCAAAATGTCAAAATAGAATGGCTGTCATGAATGACTCTTCCAAGCTCTCCAAAAACGCAAAAAAGAAGATGATAAACGAAAATGAGGGTTTTGCCCCTAAAATTCTTAATCCCTCATGTGGTCACATCACCATAGATGCACAAATTTACAAAAATGTCATTATGGGGTGAAGAATTACAAAAATGTCACTATGGGTTGAAAATGTTAGCCCAAAACACTAAAGTGACGTAGAAATGACATGGTCTGGACGTGGAAATGATGTGGGAATGATGTGACCACTCTCTCTTCATCTTATGATTAGCATCCATGCTCCAAAATTTCTGCACAAAATACCTAAAAATAAATAGAAACGAAAATTAAACCAATTAATGCCAAATTAATCAAAATTCGGAATAATGACTCAATGAAGCTCAATTGATGAAAATGCACTAACAAAAAACAATTAAGCACTACACAATCATCAAGATTGGCAAAAAAAAAAACAATTGAATAAGAGAAAATAATGACTCATTAAATGTGTACCTCTTTATAATCATTTCATCTTTATGATCACGATCTTATAGATTAAATTTTTTTTATTGAATATTTAAAACATTTTTAAAAATACATATATTATTACAAAAGTTTTAAATTGTGCAAAAATTAAAGTAGATAAAACTAGAAAAAGAATGTAAAATGCTTGGAAATAAAATATTTCAAAGAGATAAAATGGAGGAAACTAAAATAAAATAATAAAATCCAAAATAAATCGTTAAAACAAATAAAATCGTAGACGTAGAAGAAAGTGAAAAGTATACTTTAAAACATTAAAATAATCCATCTATAAATATGTTTCTCTTTCAGTTATGATTTGAAGTAGCTTTTACAAATTGCTGTCTTTGTCATATAATAAGTCTATAATATTAATAAAATAAAATATTTTTTTTTAGTATAATGCCAAAGAAGTGTGGAGTTGCGACACAAAGCATGGGGTTGAATTTGTTCCAACCCTATCAATCTTTTCATTGCAGTTCTTGAATCTCAACTTCCTTTTTTTTTTCTTTTTTTTTTAATTCTTTCCTTTCCTTTTAAATAACCATTTCTCTTAGGGTTCTAGTTTGGTGTAGGGTCATATGGAAAAATGACATTTAATTCTCAAAATCCATACAATATTCATATTATAATGAAAAATTAATGAAACTCCTTTACAAAAAAGAAAATCAATGTAAAAATTAAGACTAAAACAAAATAATATTATGAATAACATAATTTTATATTGAAAGAAATATTTGTGTAATAACATAATTTATGTCTTAACTCACCTAAAACATATATTTCGATGTCATGTTTACTTAACCTATAGTCTATACTGTGAAAATATAATTACCAATGAACCATATAAAAGTAGTTATATATATATATATTAATTTTTTTATTTAGCTTATATATTTTATTTATTATTAGAATTGTGTTTCTATATTCAATTAAAAAATAGGGAAAACTAATAGATAAAATTTATTTGAAAGGTTTTGAAGAGTCCCCTTGACCCAAACCCTAAAACTCATATCTAATACTATATATAACAAGTATTCAAATATTTAAATGGATTTACAATGGGATAAAAATGACAATACTACACTCAATTTAAAAATTGCAAGAAAGGAGATTCAATCAATGTTATAAACTTAATGACTACAATAGAATAAAAAAACTAAAATTACTTCTTTATAAGCCAACCAATTTTTTTCTAACACTAAAAACTAAAATGTTTGATTGGTTAAACTTGAATGTTGTTGAGATTAGTTTGAGCTTTACTGACTAAGTATATAATTTTCTTTATTGAGTTTTGATTATGATTTAGTTAAATAGAGTAGATTTCGAGATACTTTCTTAAGATAATTTATGATATTGATATAAACTTAAATATGCATATTTTGAGTTAAAAAGACTAATAATTTGAAATGAGTAAAGAATTATGATTGATAAATCATTGTTAGAACTTTGGCAAGTGTACTAAGTCGCGCAAGTAGTAACCGGTAAGACCAGGATATCGTTTCCCAAGAGACTCGTGTATACTAAATAATTGTGTAATTAGTGACTAATTTAAACTAATGAATAAATTCATAATTTGGGTTTTTTGTATGAAATTAGATTTTGCATAAATAATTAAAATTGAACTTGGATATTTGAAGACTCTAGAAAATGGTAAAGACTAGAAATGCAATGGATTGATATTGTTGGAGTTAGACTTCACCTACTTCACTCTCATGTATATTAA
>Ga0209589_1002897_pt1 | contig 29932 bp, 15 predicted proteins | sample CowpeawhiteBW_FD_187525 | JGI IMG/M metagenome (GOLD analysis project Ga0209589, IMG submission 187525) | Root nodule microbial communities of legume samples collected from California USA - Cow pea white BW (SPAdes) (version 2) | ecosystem: Host-associated > Plants > Roots > Nodule | place: USA...
CCTTTTTCTTGCTCTTTTTTTTTTTTCTTCATATGTTTAGAATACTTGACGTTGCTAGGGTTTTCGACAGGCTCCTACAAAAATGATGAAAAGAGAGACTTATTATAATTTATGTAAAGATATATAGTTAAGAATATTCTTGTATTTTTGGAAAGAGATGGTGAGGTTCAGAAGTATTCCTCACTGTGGGGAATGCTTATTTAAGGTTAATACCGTGAAATGCATCAATGGTAGTTAGTTTTACTTGAATATGGAGATTTCGATTAAAATATTTTTATTAAAAAAATTCTTCTTCAATTAGCTAAACGATTAAAATTAAGCAATAATATGATGAACTTGTTAATGAAGATATTATATTAAAGAAGTTTATCAGTGGCAATAATTTAGATTATGGTTTTTTAAAGAGGGACATTAAATTGGATGGTTATCCCAATTTTTATTTGAGTTTTGAATCACTTGAGGGTTTACATGTATAGTTCATTTTTGGAACGTGTATTTGAGACTTTAAAATACGCTGAGTTGCATTTTCGACAATATGTAGATATTTAAAATGTTAATGTTAGCTATTTGATGAAGAAGTATATACATAAATGTGCAAAGAGAAGAAGTATATACATAAATGTGTAAAGAGAAATGATGATTTATTAGTTAATCTTGAAGAACACAAATTAAATTAGGGATTTACAAAAGAAAAAGAATGATAGGCTACTACCAGTTAACATTCAACAAATTAAAAAAATAAATAAAAAGTAAAAGTAAAAAATCTGTGAACTAGCTTTTGGGAATGAGCTTGCTGAGCATTTAGCTGGATTTTTCAACATGGTGTAGATCTGAATATTTAGTAAGCGCAAATAGTTGTCATGGTAACTAAGTTTATGCTTCAACATTCTAACCCCAGTTTTTATACGTCATAGATTTTTAAATATTTATATTTTTCTTTTACTTCTATAAATATTTAAGATTTAAATAATGGAAATAAGTAATATTCATCTTTATTGGAAAGATTTATGTTGCATTAAAATAAAAAGAAACTTAATTAATTTAGAACATATGTTATTTAATATGATTTAAAATCTATGAAAATTTCAAGATTTTATTTAACTAAGTTTCTGTATGATAATTACTTCTCAAAACTTCAATAATGAACATTCATGGTGAATAAAAATTTAAGACATCTTCCATAACTTAATTATGTAAAAGATGGAGTATGAAACTAAAATGAGATAATATAAATCATATTTAGACGAATATAAAAGTTATTAGCAATGGTTCAAATTACAGACTATTGAAGAAACTTGTTTGCATATTAAATATAAAAACAAAGATAAGATTTAATTCACCTTTTACATTAGAATAAATTAAATCTTATCACAACAAACTCCCCAACTCGCAAATTAGTCTGATTAGATTAAACATTGTAAAAGGTTTGTGTATTCTAGAGATTCTTAGGATAATTAATTTGTTGAATATAAGCATTTTTCTTTGGGTGAATGGTTACTAAAATCTAAGTAAGTTCACTAAACTTCCATACAACTTTTTTAGACAATCATCCAATACAGAATTAAAGTGATAAAGTTTAGACAATTAATAATATCATACAATAAATTAAATAATATTAGAATCATTGAAATGTAAAATCACTTTATAGTTAATTTGTAAAGCATATTCAAATCAAACTTTTACATAGAGTTTCTAGTATTACAACCAACCCTTTCTGTAATTTCAACAACGTATTTTATAATATATTTCACTACACCAATCATCTTTATCATCTTTCACAACATATACCAATCATAACTATATTTTACAAACCTATTTCACATGAGACTTTTCAACTACTATAAAACAGAGAAATTAATATTCATGTGCTAGAAATTCATACGTGTTGTTTTTCACAACACCTGAGCATAATAAATAAAATAATTAATTAATTATCTTTAAATACTTTTGTTCATTTTTCTTATAACATAGTCCCATATGTCACTAGAGACAAATGCCAATATTGCAATTTAAGAGTAATTCATCACACTTTATGCACATAGATAGTCTACAAACATGGGTAGTAGTGACAACTCCTAGACTATCCAATTCACTGCCCTCATATCTCGAAGGTTTCATAGGAATCCTCTGAACTTTCAAACAATATTTGTAATGGCACTGAAGTTACTCACACTAAAACTTTGCTACTTCAAGTATTCACTTTTCCCCAAAAGATTTCATTTTCACTATTCTAAATCCAGTAAAATTATTAACACCTCAAACTTTTTCTCTTCAACCAACATACATAACTCCATATATCAACATACATACTTATACACTTAATTTAAACAACAAAGTCACATGTCTAACAAAATGTCAATAGTAGCATAACAGCTATAAATTGGACATCCAAACATTTATAGAAAGGAATATTCAGTCCAAAATAATCATATCCTACATCCACAATTCATTCAAAAGTAATCCAAACAATGTCAAAAGTCAAACATCCGAAGACTAAGTGCAAAACTTTTTCCAACAATTAACAATTCAATAAATTTAAGTCTTCTACCTTAATGTTTATCATAGATTCATTATCTATCAATCCTATCATCATATAGACAAAGATATTAATCACACTCGTTTTATGTTTTATGCTTTATGTTTTTCCATGTAGACATGTCTTAATCCCTTTAATTCCCTTCAATTAGTGTTCATTGTCTCCTAATCACTATAAGCAAACATACAAAAAAAATAAACAAAGTTTAGCATGTCAACTAAGATCAAGTCAACCATTGTCAATAAGTCAACTCAAGTCAATGGTCAACAAGTCAACCAAGTCAACTCAAGTCAACTTAGGGGAAATCAAACATAATGAAATATAGACAATGGAAGAGATTAGGTAACTCCCATGTGAGTTCTCCTAAGCATATGTCTTGGTCCATCATCTTTGGTAGGGGTCAAGTCTACATCATCCTCCCCTACATGAAGAGAATTTGACCTCAAATTCTTGAAGCTCTTATTGATAAAGCTTGACTTAAGTTGAGGAAGTAACTTTTCATGAGATCTTTCTCTATCTTTTCTAGGAATTCCACCCCTATCCTTGGAGAGCTCATCTTTCTTTTAAAAGCCATTCTTCCTCTCTTGTTTGAGCCTTTGTTCTTCTCTCTTGGTTTGGGAAGAGAAGGAAGAATGGTGATGCACATCTTGCTTTGGAAAACTCTTTTTATAGACAAGTAACACTTTGGTGAAAGCTTGTCCCTTTTCTTTCTATTATTTTTCTTTTTTTATTATATTTCTATCCTTATTAACTCTTGAAGTGATAAAGGTAGTAAAGTGGTATTTTTCCATGTGTGGAAAAAATGTATGTGTTGGTGTAGTCATCATGTAAAGTTTGTTTATCAAGTTGTGATGGCCTACCAGTAGGATATGTGTGACTTCCATGGGAACATCACATAGAACCTTATCTTTGTAACTTGCTATTCAGAAGTTAATTAGTACTTGTTTATTAACATCTATTTATCCCTCCTTACTTATCCAAGTAAGCTTGTAAGGCTTAGCATGAGGAATGGTTTCTAAACTAAGCTTTTCCACCAACCTTCTGCTAACCACATTGGTACTACTTCATCCATCAATAATTAAATAGCAAACCCATTTGTTAATGATGCATCTTGTATGAAAAATGTCTTCTCTTTGAGTTGGCTCAAGCTCATTTTGAATTTGGTTCATCATGCCCCTCACTAACATATGGTTTACCTCATAAGTTTTAGTTTCATTATAGGAAGAAGACGCTTTCTTTGAAGGAAAAGGAGGGATGAGTGCTCATTCTCAACATCATTACTCTTCTTTAAGATCATGGTCATCTTAGTTGGGCAATTCAAAGCAATGTCCTTATACCCTAAACATTTAAGACATTTATTCGAACTTGATCTTTGAAAAGTGGGATGGTATGAATTCCTATTGAACATTGATGATGCACGACATGTTATGATTTTCTTTTAGAATCTAGATGATGATGCATTTATGAATGTGTGGATGCATGGATGGAATCATATGAGACCCTTGTTTTCTTTTTCCATTTTTTTTCTTTCTTTTTCTCCATTTATTTTATTTTGGAGGCCAAGAAAATCGGGCTTAGAGGCTAGACAAAACTGGGCTTACGAGCTAGACAAAACTGGACATGGAGGCCAGTGTAGAAATTAAGCTTTGGGCTAGTGCGGAAACTGGGCTTGGGCCAATGTGGAAACTAAGTTTGGGGGCTAGTGTGGAAACTAGGCTTGAGCTAGTGTGAAAACTTGGTTGGGGGACTAGTGTGGAAATTGAACTTGGGGTCCAGTGTGGAAACTGGGCTTGGAGGCCAGTGTGATAACTAGGCTTCGGGGCCAGTGTGACAATTGGACTTAAAGGTATATAGGTCATTCATATTAATGAAAAGGACCATAAATTTGAGAAACATCATAGAGACAATTTTGTGTCCTTTTTTAATTTTATTCCTTCTAAAACAGAAGGATTTGATATCTATTGATATAACTGAAAAGGGTTTCGATTGGAAAGGTGGAAATGATTTTTTTAAGATAGATGACGCATGTATGCATTACTTGGTATGATGCATCAAATGACTCATGTGTGCCTTTTGTTTTGCATGTTTCTGGAGACAAGTTTCATTTAATCCCCATTTTATTGTTATTTTGAATTCATGGAATCATTCCTCTTAGATTTTTATGTTTACTTTTAAAAATCATTTATTTTGTCTAATTTATCATTTCTTTTGAAACACTATTTGAATGGCATGCACAAAATTGTCAATGGCCTTGAAATGCTTGGATAAGATGATGGAGATTAACTAGGGAGTTGCCCCAATTTGAATTGGTCTCAAGGCGTAAAATATGTTTGTACTTGTCCTAGTTATTAATGGTATGAAGAAAATGATTGAGACTTCAGAAATTTGTCCTTTGTGTGAAAGCCTAGGATGGTCTTAGGGTGCAAATGTGTGTTTGACTTTTCCCAATTGAGGAGGTGGAAAAATGATAGGGGTCTTCACAAGTTGCCCATAATGTGATAATAGTCTTCAATGTGAAAAAATGCCCCAATTTAAGATGAATAACGAGAATATATGAAGTACAAACAAATTGATTACCCAGTTTGGGTTTGGGATTGATGTAGATGGATTATGGTAAGGTTGGTCAAGGTTTAGGCTTAGAGCATGAATATTGTAAGAGCAAAGATGGAGTTCCATGAAGAATGAATTGAAAGGGGATAGCCCAAATTTAACTTAATAGCTTGATTGTCCGTGCTAATTTTGGAGCTTTGAAAACATGTCAACTAAAAATAAACTGCCCCTATGTCTAAAAGTTAACATCTGAACATACTTTTTCAATTTTGTTTTTTTTTTCATCATGTTTTAGAACAAACTTGTTAGCAAATCAAAATTTTCCTCTAAATTAAAATATTTGATCTGTGTGGACTTTATTAGGTTTGTATCGTGACCAAGTCTAAGGGTATTAAAGAAAATGATAGTAAAGACCCAAAAAAGTGATGTAACAGTTGTTTCAAACAAAGATCTTTGAATAATGTTTCACTTAATATTTGTTTGACTTCATTTTGTTTACTTTTTTTTCTTTCTATATTTTGACCTTTCATTTCTATTCCCCAAACTTTTCCTTCTCTTTTTTTTTTCTTTTCTTGATATAACCGTATAATTTAATTTCTATTTTTATATTTATTTTATATTTTTGTATTGGTGAACTACCAGTGACATGAAACAAATGCAAACATTATGTCCACCCTCAATGTGAGAATGACCCCTATTTAGGATAATTTGAAAGAATATTTTATTTTATTTTTTAAGGCTCAAATTATGTAGCAAAGGATAATTACTTTTTTTTGTAAAGAAATAAGGTCACATATCATTTCAAATCATGATTGTTTTTCTCGAAAACTTTAATTCATAATTTCGTTCATACAGGATGTCATTTGTTTTTTTGTTTTTTTTTCTCTCTTACTTTTTTTTGTCCTATTTTTGCCTAGACTGTCCTTTTGAGTTTTTAGTCTAGCAGACTTTTCTTCCTTTTTTTTTTTCTTTTTTGTGTTAAAAGAGTTTCTTCTAATCATCCTAAGACAGTGCCCTTTTTACAAAGACCTTTCATGAAAAATGAAAGCAAGGTTTATGGTGAAAGGGTCATGGAAATGGATATGGATTTGAGCAATTTCATATATGCAAGATTAGATGGATGCTTTAAAAAAATGATATCAAACAATGTTTTATTTCTTTATTCAATCCACTAATTTGACAAAAGAATGTTTTTTATTTTCTCATTTTTCATAAGAAAAATTCCAAGAATCAAGTGATAAACAAAATGGGAAACAATTTGTATTTATTGCAATGCAATTTTTTTTCTTTTAAAAAAATTATGCTGATGTGTGCTATAATTTTGAAACTATGGACATGGTACCATGAATGACCATATAATGAGAATGCAATGCATGGTTGTGCATCGAATGACACTTATTCACGTGATATGCTAATGAAATGTATGTTTATGCCTTAGAAGGAATTTTTCCTTTTTTTTTCTTTTTAATGATTTAATGATAAAAAGTGTGATGAATTTATTACTATATAAAAAAAGAGGTGAGGGTAAAGGATGCAAATAGTCTCCCTTTTGTGCCTTAACAGAGGTTGGACGCTTAAAGTTTAAAGATCTAAGGCAAAGTATATGTGATCACAAGGATAGTTCCTTAATACCTAAAGATCAAGGCCACTAGAGCTATGGACCACTTCATGGCATTTCTCACAACAGTTGGTAAACAACAAGAGGTGGAAGTATCAATGAAGCAAAGAAACTCTAGTTGTGGTTTTCACAAATGACCACTTGGGAAGTATATCCATGGTGGCATTGTTGCACAATCTCCTCTAGTTCTAAGTTACATAGACTCTAATATAGGGCCTCACTCATGTAATAAACAAAGTGTGTGAAGGCATAATGCAATGTATACCTTAACCCCCACTTGCAAAACAACCATAACTGTCCCAGACAAATATATAACAATTTCGTATTCCCAGGGTTCAACATCCAACAATTATTCCAAATATCAATAGTAAAGAAAAATATACGCATACAACTATTCCAAATATCAAAAGAGACAAGAATATAATAAACAAAAAGAAAGAAAAAACATAAAGAAAAGTCACATCAATTTTGCACATCTAAATAAATGGCATGACTCTCTAGCGTCTCCAATGACACCATCTATCACAACTAAAATCACAACAGGACGACAAACAAAAAATAACATTTGAAAAAAAAAAGTTTGGAGTTGTCACCATAGTTTATTCTAAAAACTACAAGAAATCAAAAAGATAAGACAGGGTATACGAAAATCAAATTTTGGGTCCGAGAGTCAGTTACGAGTAGGGAAAGTGTTAGCACCCTATAGTGCTCATCCTAAGACAATACATTTAATTAAAGGTGCAAAAATTATTTGGTTTTCAAAATTTTTAATTTTCTCCAATAATAAGAAAACAGTGTCAAACAAGAAACAAGAAAAATATTTTTTTACTTTTCAGCCCGACAAATATGTACCTCTTTCCAAAGTATTTCCATTCATAATGAAAAATCAGGGATCACATAATTCTTAATGAACCTTTTAAAAATGGGTTGATTTGATTTTTTTTAATAATTTTTAAAACATTTTTATGCTTTATTGGATATTTTTAATTAGTTGGAAATGATAGTCACACGACGTAAACGGCCAGACAAACACTAAAAATAAACAAAGGAAACTATTTTTTTATTTTTAATTCTTTATATTTTTTATATTTTCTGGAAAAACGAGATTTGAAAGTAGGTATCACGCGACGCGAGCGATTGGACAGACGCTAGAAAGTGTCTCTTCTCCTTTATCAATCTCTCTCGTTCTCTACATTACAACTACATTTTCCCCATTTTCTTTTCCTTTTTTTATACCTCCTTCTATAAATTTTTTGTGTTTGTTTTTCCAAAAGAGATCAAAAGGAGGTAAGTCTATATGAGTGGGGATGGGAAAGGATGAAAGAAAGGTAGAGAATATTTTTTTTAATTCCTTTCATATGACAAACGATGTACATACATTGCAATGTTAAATGTAATCTTAGCCTTAATTATAATGAACAATATAAAGAAGGAATTTTTCGTGATTGTAGGAAATTATAGGAATCAAACCACAACAAATTATTAATATTGATTTTAATCATTAGAAGAGACATTGCTTCTAATTATAAGAATGATATCACCATTTTCTCTATCAAGAAAAGAGGGTAAAAAAACAAAGAGTGAAGGTGAAATATGTTGTGTTGTTGGGCTCATGAGAAGGGTGTGATAATTACAATCAAATTGGGCTTGGTTCAATGTTGGTCGAGAGAAACTTGCCCTTTTGAGGTTTCTACACTTTGACCAAACGACAACAAAGAATTAAAATTCAACAACTTAAACGAAGACTTACCAAAGAAAATGAAATTTAATCTTCTAATCTACTTTTAGTTTTATGATTTTTTTTAAATTTTCTTATTCTTTATTTTCTGAAGAAAACCAAAAATTTTATCTAAACAAAAGTTATTATTAAAAAGTCTTAAATACCTCTTTGGTCCTCATTTTCACATAGTTTGTTGCGGTTGGTCCTCAATTTTTTGGAATGTTTAAAATGGTCCTTATTTTTGCAATTTGTGTTTAATTTGGTCTTTTTACGTAACGTTGTTTAAATGAATAACGGAGCACTGTATAGATGACACTGTTTGCATTATGTCTACCATTTTTTAATTACGTGGACTGTTTGTGAACAATGAGGTGAACAAATGAGTTTTATAATTAGGGATTTGGGGAAAACCCTATAATTAGGGATTTTGGGAGCAGAAGAGGAATAAATTCTCTTCATGGTTGTTGCCTTTGCATGCTGATGACAACTTGAATGTTTGATCAAGTGATGGTGCTAGCTCCTCAGAAAATGTAGAGGATGTATTTGACTGTAGGAAAGATGAAGACAGTGATCAATATGGAAGGAAAATTTTTGACCATGTATTTGGGTATAACATTGAATTGACCTTGTCTAATGAAGAGACATGGAAAATTTCGTAATAGACCAAAAATGTTCTCTATTATGTCCATGTCAATCTGTAAGATTGTTAGCAGTTTTAGGGACTTTGGAATACCAAATGGAAAAGATGAAGTTGTTGGAGTTTGGCATGAGAGAGAAGCCTACAGTGAAGTTTTTTGTTGGGAGAGAGAAAGGTTCTGTTCTGAGATGGTTGCCATGGAGAGTTTGAGATGTTGAAGGATGAGAAATTGTTGTTGGGAGAAAGAGGGTTGAAGATTGAAGAGGAAGAAGAAGAAGGTGAGGAAGAAGAAGGAAGGGGGGAGAGACATGGTTTCAATCCCAAATCCCTAATTACAGGGTTTCCCAAATCCCTAATTCCTAATTTTAAAACTAATTTCTCCACCTCATTGTACACGTAATAAACAAAATGAAAGACGCAATACAAACAGTGTCACATTTACAGTGTTTCGTTACTCATCTAAACGACGTGATATAGAAGGACCAAATTAAACACAAATTGTAAAAATAGGATCATTTTAAACATTTGAAAAAAATTAAGAACAACGGAAACAAATATTACAAAAATAGAAACCAAATAAATATTTAAGCCTATTAAAAAATATATTATTAGCGCAAATTTTACAAAAGACGTGTTTTTACTCTAAGAAACAAAAATCTAATTAATTCTAGAAAACTAAAAGCTATTCCATAACCCAAAAAATTATTTTATCTAACAAAAATATGCTAAAATGGGACTTAACAATCACAATGTACAATAATGAAAGAAGTCAAGTATATATAGGCCCTGTATTCATAAGTTGTCGATTTTTGCTAGCAATTGCAATAACTGTAGAAACTTGTTTCATGCGTAACATTTGATATACAAGTCTTTTTAAGTGGTATCAATTTCAGTAGCATCACTGCATCACCTCAGCAACCGAACACTAAGTGTGTGCTTCATTTTTCATTTCACATCAGATAGATCCAAAAATTTTGGTGTATATGAAATCATTAAAATCATGTCCATAGGTTGTTTGGTTCGTTTTTCAAAATCAATTTGTAATTAAAAAATTCACGTCCGAAAAAATGTTACTAATTATAATTTCTCTATTAACCACAATCAATTAATTCAAGTCAATTAAAATTGATTTAGCAATGCGTATCAAACATGCTCTAACACCAACAACCGATCCTGGTGTCAAACACAGGAGAAAATTGATTCTTTTGAATAAAGGAAAATAATTCTCATCTATGTTTAAACCACGTATCCTTCCTCTGCCTACCATGCCAAATTCTTCACATTCTTTAGAGCAATTCTGTAATTTTAAGAAGTTGTCTTTCTCACCTTTTCTCACACCCACACAGGTCCATTCAAAGCTATATCTCTGCATACAAATACAGGCTTAAGGTTCTTTCACTGTATTTTTAAATATTATATATATTTCTGTATTTTTCTCTTAAAACAATTTGTAATGCATACTAAAATGAAAATAAGGGTATAATTAACAGAATATTTTATTTTATAATTTTCAAAATAAAATATAAGAAAAAATGAATTTTCCTTAAGAAGTTGACTATTATACAAGAACAAAAATCCCTCCACTTTCAATCAGCCCAGTAATTAACTCCCAACTACCATGATACAGAGATATGAGAGAATTTGTTTAAAAGTGAAAAACAAATGTTTTTCTTTTTGTTGTAAAAAAACAAAAGATACGCAGGTCAACAAAAGCAACTAGCCATTTCGTTTCCACGGAGATGTTCCAGAATGTTGCAAAACACACCCCAGAAAATAAAAAGACACAAAAATATGGTCAAAATTAAGTGGAGAATCTGCAGCACAACACTTCATCATTCTTCAGCTTGACCTTGGAATCCCATTAAGATTGATTAAATAAGTGTAACGTTCAACTGTCAGATATGTCTGTGATGAGATAAAATAAAATAAATGCCTGAAATGCTAAATAAATTATTGAACCGCTGAGGTGTGGTCTAAATATAAGTACAAAATCAAAGGATTTTAATTTGTAAACAAAAAGACATGAATTATAAAAACAAAATACCTGGGAACCTAAAGGTGTGAATGAAAACTATACACATACCCACCAACCAACACCCACCACCACCATATCAAAACTATGATCATATTCAAGAATTATATTCCCTCTTCTCTATACACCAGAAAAAAAGAAAAAACAGACAAAAAAATCAACCCAGGAATTTAACTAAATGAAAGGATGGAATGGATAATGGAACAACCCTCTTAAAATGATGATGAAGCTGCTTCTGTGTGGCTTCCTCTGGTGTGACGGTGTCGTTTTCCATGGTGCCGACCGCTTCCAAAAGTCACCGGATCAAACTTTCTTAGCCTCTCAGCTTCTTGCGAATTGATGACACACTCTGAAGGAGGTGCTTTGTATCTCACTCTGTCGTAGCAGTAGGAGTATGTCATGTGCTTCTTTCTGAAATTCTCCATTTTCATTCTTTGCGCTGGGGTAACACCAGAACCTGTGTTTTTTTCATCATTCTCACACTTTCCCACCTGCTCAATCGGATCCACTGCACACCCATGCAGAACAAGGTCAGAGAATTCGGCAACATAGGGTGCATACTTGTAGTTAACCCTGTATTTTCCTCCATTCGTAGCCCAATCAGATGCATCCCATATTGTTGCATACAGTGTCATTGCCTTAGATGGGAAATCTCCTCCCATAGATTCTGTTCGCGTCACTTCTCTGATAGGAACATTGTCCACATAAAATCTGTACAATAACATAGTTGAATGAGAAAAACATAGAGGAAATGTTTTTTATTCATTCTCAGTAACCAAACCAAGTAACCACAAACCATTTACCCCTTATATTGCACACACACATTAAGGTAAAAGGAAAAAGAAAACTAGAGGAAATGTTTTGATGAAACTTAACCAGACCAACAGCGAAATCTATCAAACAGCAAAGTCCATCAAATTTCTACTCACAAACAAGAGATCATCAAACTACAGTGTGAGGGGGTGTGGTGAGAAATAAGAATGATGATAAAAGTTAGCATAACAAAGAAATTGTAGACATAATGCAAGATATGACCAAATATGGAGACTCACATGATCTGAGAATCAGTCCAGGAAATACTGTACTGATGGAAATCATCTGTGGGATCAAACCAGAGACCATATCTTTCCTCCCTGCCAATATTGGTACTACCATTGCCATAAACGTTTGTCTGAATCCTCCAGTTTTTGCCTCTAATGTTCCCCAAGAACTCGAAGTCGATTTCATCATGGTTATTCTGATACATGTCACCGTTTGACATCTGCAAACACATAACACTACAAGTTAAAATCAAAACCAGAATGACGTTTCAGGTTCAAACAAACAAAATTGCACTTTTGCCATGGAAGAAGTCCTAGATTTTATCCTGAAAAAATCCTAAATTTCATTCTCCACTGTGCAGGATGAAATTGAAAATATACCAACTTTTTATTTTAACACAAAAAACCTACTGGTATTCTTCAAATTCAGAACTTTACTAATAAATTCCTGAGATCGGTTTGGCTTATATTTAAAAAAAAATAACGATAAAGAAAGTTTGGATTTAAACAAAACGATATTATAAAGACTTGGTGATTGAGGTGAAGGAGAAATTTTATAAAAGGGAAAGCTGGTGATGAAGATGGATAGCTGAGTTTTTAAAATAGGATTCAAATTTATTCATATAAGAAAAAGGTATCACTTTCAGTAATCATAATATTGAGGCCAAATACTCACATAGAAGGCAACCACAACTCCAGCAGTGTAATCAGCAGGCAACTTAATAGAAGCGCTAAAGTACCCATGAAGGTAAAGATCATGCGACACAAATCCTGAACCTGCAAACACACCCCAGAAATGGAAAAATAAAAAAGGTGAAGACTTTAACCACAGAAATCACAATCTCAACAACCCCACAGAGATTGACAAAGGTGGCAAAGAGAAAAAAGAAAAAAAAAGAAAAAAAGAAAAAAAGAAAAAAGAAAAACCTGTTCTCTCATCCAGTGAAAGATGAACCGATTCCCCATCCCTGTGGATGACCAGGTTACTATCCCCAAACAAGGGCGAGTAACCCTCATCAAAGGGTATGATGGGGAAGTTTCTGGACGAGGCAGAAACGAAGGCAAAAAGAATAGAATAAGAAAAGACTACTAGTAACCCCTCCATGATTGTGTTTCCTGGGAACTTTATTTTGAGATATATAAGGTGTGGTGCAAAGAAGGGTGAGGAAGAAGAAGAAGAGGGAAGAAGAATGAGAGAAAGAGAGAGGTTTGGAATAATCTCTACAGCTAGAAGCGATAGAGAGAGCCAAAAGAGGCTGATTAGAGAGAAAGACAGAGCCAAGGGAAAGCTTATTTGTATTCGTGAGACTGTGTTGAGCTGTGTCCGAATGTAGACAAATTTTATTCATTTTTTATTTAATTAAACTTTGTTTTTTCTTTAAGAAACGTACTGGTATTTAATTGGAGAATATTAAATGAATGTGGAAAATGAGAAATACGTTACAATTGTACAACAATCTCTCACCTGTGTGATTTATTAAAGGTAGTAGATTATTAGTATAATAATATTCTTTTCTCTCTCTCTTGCATTGTTGTTGTGTAATTTTGTGCTTTGTTTTGGATGAATACAAAGACTTGTTGACAAAGGTTTCAACACGCGGCTCTGTTTCTAATGTTAACATATCTTGCAAAACCGAAAATGAATCTGTACAGGGAAACTTGTCTTCTGCACCTTTTTTATGTTTCACTTTGCTTAAATTAATTAAACCTCACCTAAAAATACTATTAAGTTTGTGGTTAATTTTTGTTTGAAAATTTTTATGTTTATATTACTTCACACTTTTACTTTTAGAAAATTAACATTTATATGTTATATTTTAGTGTGTTTGTTGTATTATTCCAGAGGTGAAGAAGACCTCTACACAAGATCATTGTGTGTCTTTCTTCTATGACTGAGAAGTGGTATTTTTTTTAGTAGTACATGTATATTTTTTTTCTTATTATTTTGGACCAGTGGACACAAGTGTCCATGCAAAGATACTGTGTTGCCCACTTAAGTTAGAGAATAAATAAAGTGCATTTAATAATGAATAGTATATTACTTTCATCCATTTATACTAGTTGTATTAGGTTTTTATTTGTATGGTTTAGTTGATAAACTGGTGTCAATTATAATTTATATTTGTTGTTTATCATTATGATCATTGTCTTAATTGTTCATCAACATGTCTTGAGATGTTAGGGTATTGATAAGACACCATGAATGTGTCCTAGGTAATTAGATATATATCTATGTGGATGTTGGATTAATTTTAACATTTCATATAAAGAAATATATTAAAAAATCAAATTTATTTTTTATTATCAAACTATTTTTAAAAATTGAGCTTGCTTTTGAATTAAATTATAAAGTATTTAGTTATTATCATTAATAAAACTGCATGTTAAGTGTTTTTTATATGACAAAGAGAGTTACACATTAAACTATTATATAAAGATATTTAATTTAAGTTAGTACAGGTTTTTCAATTCACTTAACTCTTTATTAATATTGATTGGACCAATTTTGACATTTAATATAAAGAAAGATATTGAAAAAATAAAATATATTTTTCTTCTCAAACTATTTTAAAAAATTTATTTTATTTTTAAATTAAATTATAAAATATTTAATTCTTACCGTTTATGAAATTATATGTGAAATGTTTTTCATATATGACAATCAGAGTTACACATTAAATTATAATATAAAGATATTTATTTTGTTATGTTAGTAACTTTTTTAATTCACTTAATTATTTATTATAATGATTTGACCAATTTTGACATTTAATATAAAGAAAGATATTAAAATATAAAATCTATTTTTTATTCTCAGACTATTTTAAAAATTTGTGTTTTGTTTTTGAATTAAATTGTAAAGTAATACGCGGATCAAGATTTTTGCATATGTTGTTTTTTGTTTGTTTACTTAACCTAAATTATGTCTCTTGGATCAATAGACTTAAAAAATTGATTGTTTTTTTTTTTAACAAAAGCAGCACATAGTTTTTGTGTTAATAATGATTTTTACATATCATTTGTTAGAGACTATGTTTCACAGTGATCATGTGAAGTGTTTTCCCATTGTTTTGAACAGTATAGACAAAATCTTTATAATTTGGTTTTAGGTCAAATTATATATATATATATATATATATATATATATATATATATATATATAAATGAGGAAGTACATAACCATTTAATTTAGTCATAATATATTATAGAAAACAAATTTTTATAGTAAAAAATAGCATAATAATGGAAAAATGTAAATATCAATTAGTTATGAATTTATTAGAATTTTGAAACGTCAAAAATAATTAGATAATTAAAGTATTTTATTTATTTATTTGTAAAAATTGTGAATGAAATATACATCAAATCAAAAACAATGAATATAGAGAATGTTGAATTGAGAAGAAATATCAAATCGCGTTATATATATATATATATATATTACATAGGACGTGTATTATTGAAAAAGGAAGCAAGTCTTTTATTGAGAAAAAAAAAACTTTGTATAGTGAGTTTTGAGTTTAAATGTCAATAGTATATCCTTTTGGAGTATAAATATTTTTATTTCATTCTTCTTTTCGCATGTATCATTTTGAAAAATGTTTGGATTTAGACAAATGATTTCCCCATTCACATGCAAAAATTCTATAGTGTACACAATTATGTATCTATTGAAAAACAAAACCATGTAATTTCAATATCTTCAAAATTTAATTAATTCAAAAATCATATGCTTAAAACATCTTAAAGATTTAATCATCAAATCAAAACTCAAAAGTTTATTTATGAAAACCAGTTGAATATACCCTTGGAGAATGTGACTTGATGCTTTGAAAAAACTTAAAAAAAAAGAAAAGGAAAAGGCTGAAATTTAAAAAGTGGCAAAAACTATGATAGTAAAAATACAAAAGTACTAAAAAGGAAGAAACTAAGTAGAGGACAGCAGAGACATACGAATGATTATGGGAAAAATAATAATATTCTTTTTAAGCTTTTTTTACTAAAAAAGGAGAACCACTTTATACTTTTCATTTTCCACTTCTATAATAATATAATTAAGAAAAGTACATTCATGAGGTTAGACTAGGAATTTGGATGAAGCAATGCATTAAGATTTACAGGCTGGCTTGTTTTCATTTTTTATTTTAATTAAATAATAATATTTAACTAAATTTGATTTTTTTTATTATGTCGCGTCTATCAAAATTCACATATATGAGAAATTGAGGTAAAAGATAATTTAAATGTACATATTTCTATTAATTCTTTGAGAAAATAAATAATAATTGATATAATTAATTTTAATAATGTCATTTATTGAAACTTAAATTGAAAAAAAAAATCGTATTTAAATATGAAACTGAAATTAAATTAAATTAAATGAATATGTTGTATAATTTCTATTATATAAAACTATTAATTTTATAATAGTCACTAAACAATATTATTAACGGTTTTGCAATAAAAAAATATCATGAATGATTATTGTATTTATAAGTTTAAATTTGTCATATTTACATATACAATATATATATATATATATAATTAGAAACTATAATACAAATTTATCATAAACTTTAATAAATATTAATATTATACAAGATATAATTAAATAATAAATCAATCTTTAAAAAGTTTATTTATATATGTTTATTCAGAACTAATAAATTTAAAATATGGTATTATATTTAAACATAGCGAGAGATTTGCTTTAATTTAATTTGATTTTAACTATCAAATAAAAATAGTTGGTTGAAAAAGTAAATTCAAAATATTAAAACCTTTACTTTTTAAAATAATTTGTAGGTATTTATTTTATGAATATCATTTTGAGAAAACCTAACAAAAAAAAATAGAATCGACCGAATAGTGGTGGTGGTGGGAGCGTGTGAGAGTTGAATTGAAAGTAAAAAGACATTAATGGGCATGGCAAATGCGTGAATAAGGATTGAAGAAGGGTTTTAAAAAGAAGAATAAGAATTGCGTGGGCCAGAGTTCAAAATTCGGCGCTTATTTTGACACTCCCATCCAATCAAAAGCGTCATTCAGCGAAGAATTGAAGAATAACAATAATTTTAAGTTTTAATATAATAGTAGTAAAATGATTGTGAATTGAATAAAAGTTGAATTAGTTGGAGCTTGTGGTGATTAAGCCTTCACGGAATTCATAGTTGTAAAGATATTTAGAAATTTGTATAAAAAGAAAAAAAGAAGAGGTTAATGATGTGGAAGTTGGTTGAAGGTGCATGACAGCAGAGAGGAGAGATGGTGTGAAATAGCCGTTACATTGAGTGGAGCCCACTCTATTTCAGTTCCCACAATCCAAGCTTCTTTCCCGTCACTCACGGACTCTTTCTTCTTAACGTGCCTCCTCGCAAACCGCACCCGTCACACCTCATGCAAATATATTTTATTATTTCTATTTTTTCTTTTATTATAACTCTCTATTTTTCTGCTGTGCCTGCGCATTTTAGAGCAAGGAAACACAGACTCTCTAACGTGCACGGGAAACCAACCACGCTTGGGTGGATCCCAAGGTGAATGGTATTGGATGGATGCCAAGCACGTGACTTTCCACGCAAATCTCACCTCTCTACTTTTTTTAACCTTAATCATCTCATTTTATACTGAATTTATATAAATGGAAAAGGTTTAAATTTTATTATTATGGATAAATTGTGTTAATCGGACACCACCCATAACACAATTTTAGTTTTAAGTGATGTTGTATTAGTTGTACATCATTTTAATTTTAAGAAATCTTGTGAATCTAAAGCAAGTTTGTTAGTAATACTTTTTTTTAAAATAAAATGAAATTATTTGAGAGACACACAATTTTGGTGTAATATGAACGAGTATATATGACTTCGATTCATTCAAATTAAACTGAATTTGTATTAATCTTACAAACTACAATTAGTCGAGATTAAAGGTTCTTTTAATGAATTAGAAAAATACATTACCAATTACTACAAGAAAGTTACGTATTAGTGAGGGAATAATTATTGGATAAGGATTAGCGAGGAAATAACGAAGATATTATGTCGTAGCTAAAATATAGGTAGCTAAGTAGTTAGAGAACCAATTTGTTGCTAATTCCTAACAAACTAGTTGTAGTTAATCCCTAGCAATCTGATTGTAACTAATCCATAGTTAATCCCTAGCAAACAGGTTGTAACTAATCCCTAGCAAACAGGTTGTAGCTAATCCCTAACAAACTGGTTGTAGTTAATCCTGAGCTAATCCCTCTCCAATTGAATAATTTATCTCTAGCTAATCCCTAACAAAATCGTAGCAAATTGCATCAGTCCAAACTATTCCATGCTTTTTTACTTGTACCTTATGAAATGCATTTTAACATAAATATAACATAAAGTAATAAATCTTGCCAAACATTTTATATGAAACATATCAAATGTTATCACATTCAAAATAATAAAGTAATGAACATAATGAAAGTAGTCTTCACAATTGTCAACATACATCATTAAGTTTTAAAACAAAACAAAACATCATCATCTTCTTATTTTGTTTTCGCCATGTTTCTTGACAGACGGTGGTGATGATATCTTTAATGTAGGAAATATTTGCGTCTTGAAAACTCCATATGTGTTTGCATTTGTGTATGCATTTGTCGTTGTAAAAGTTTTTGCATTTCTACTTGTGCTTGCATTTGTGCTTGTATTTGTGCTTGAAATTTTGCATGCATATCTGCTTGTGCTTTCAACTGAGCTTACACCTGTTGTGCATGTGCCTCTATTTGTGCTTGTAACTCTATCTGTAGTTGCTTTTGAGACTCAGTTTGTAAATCTAACTGTGTTTGCATCTGTTGTTGCATTTGAGACATTTGTGTAGCTATTGCAGTGATTTCTTCTATTGGAGATGCATGATTTGGATTTGTGGAAGGACCTACAACTGATGAAGATGAATCATTCACACTGATGATGGCAAGTTCCAAGCTACGACCGTGAATTCTACCTTTCTTATTTTCACCTCCCATTTTCATTCATACTTTAGAATCAACTTTAGGATGCATTGATACATCTTCTCCATATTTTTTTACCATAGCACTTTCATATGATTCATGTATGTAGTAAATCAATCATTTTGTAATATAAGATTAAATAAGTAAATAAATTATGTTATTACATCTATACTTACAATGAAATTTTTTGCTTTATTAAAGACATATTGACCGTCTTTTCTTTTATGAACTTTGTTGTATAGTTCACTATAAGAAACAAACCCATTACGCTCCGCCTCCTGTAAAATAATATGTAATTCTACAAAATTAATATTATAAAAATCCAAATGTATTTATGTATATGATTGATGCACTAATGATATCCACCAAATCTGTACAATATATAAGTATTATTAGAAAGTTATATATATATTCCTAAAAATGAGAAAATGAATACCATATTTTTCAAGTGTTGTCCAAAGTTTATTGACCCTTTAGTGTGCACCACAGCCTCTGGCTTGGCAACCCTATTGTTTTTACCAGCAATAGATTTCTTTTTCCAGTCTTGTGTCATCCATATGTCAATTAAAACGTTCCACATCTCAGTCCTTATTCCTCTTGGCCCAAAACCTTTTAAGTCTTCTATATTATTTGAGTTTGCTCTTTCTCTTGCCTTAGCTACAAATATGACAAGTCTCCTATCAACTTCGTTATGAGAATATACACTTGAGGATCTTGAATAGGTAGGTCATTAGATGTTGGATCGACATTTGATTGACCATCATCAAACACTGGAGTAATGGGTGGTGATTGATTACCATCAATTGAAGTAGCACATAAAAAAACATATTGAAACAAAGAAATTGATGTATATTATATTATATTACAATAAATTAAGGTCTAAAAATTAAAAAGTTATTCAACTATTATACTCGATGATTGCAAAATAGGTTCTAGTTCTGGAGGGCCAATAGGACATTGAATAGGTTGAAGTTGATTTAAAGTGCGACTACCTTGGCCTCTACCTTTTCCTCGAATAACCATTGCAGTTCCTACCATAGAAATATAATTATGATATAATAATCATAGCGTTTCATTGATAAATTCCATATCATCAATGTCCAGTGACCTAAGTTTAATGCAAAGTTTCATTGATTTAGATAAATAAATCAAATTCCTAAATGTTTTACTTGAGAGCAAAGGTGTTATACTTTATGTACGAAATGCAAATTTTCTCAGTTTCTATGTGTAAAGTAGTTTTAGTCCCACAATATTAAGACAAAAGCTAAAACTTTTGAAATGCAAATTTATATATATATATATATATATATATATATATATATATTAAAATATACATTTATCTTATGTATAATGCATCACCTAAACTATTAGTTAAATAAATTTTCTGAACTAAAGAAATTACTCTGGTTAGAGTAAATGCTTCAACAAAGTTGGTGGATGGATATTTCAACAACTCTTTTGAAGGACCACTATCTGATTCACTCTTGCTTCTTAGAAACCTTAAAATCATAAACTTTTCCAATAACAAGTTCAGTAGTAGTTCTTCCCAACTGAGTTCCTGAGTTCCTGAGAGTCCTGAGTTCTTCCCAACTGATACAAATATAATACACCAACTTCATTTGAACTTATTAATGATAATTGAATGCTTCATTCAAGATGCTCAACAGTCAAAATAGGTCAGGAATCTATATTGTTCATGCATCACGAATCTATCCTTTTCATGCATCAGGAAGCTGCACTGTGCTTCTCTTCATTTGAATTCCACAACTCCTTGAAAGCCAGCAACATGGTTAATTTATTTGAAATAAAATAATAAGGGTAATTTTGTAAAATGACATCGATCACTCTCTAATCTCTGCACCTCAGAGGGATGAGAGCAAACCATTGATCCGTCAAATCATTATTGTGCATCGCTTCATATATTTGAAAAAGAACACGGTAAGAACACGGTAATTAACCCATAAGAACACGGTCTAAATCCACTCAAATCAATTCACTCCTTCTCTTTTTCCTCAAATCATTTCTCCTTACAAAATATACCCGTAATATATATATATATATATATATATATATATATATATATATATTTTTTAAAATTATAAAAATAAAATAAATATAATTTCATAATTATAATTTTTTTATATCACATCAAAGGACACGGTTGCTGAATTATAATTACATTGTAAGGTTAATTGTTACGGAAATTGAAGACACATTGATGTTGTTGACTTATTAATAGTGGTATGTACCTCCCTGAAATATTCTGTGCAGTCTCTCATTGATGACACATTTGGACCGTTAGAAAAAGAAAACAAAAGTAAAAGTAAAAGAAGACAAATTTAGTAATGGTATTATCTTTTCATAAAAGAAATTATAATATTTTAGAAGCAATTTTATTTGACTTTAAAAAAAATTATTAGAATAAATTTCATTAATTTCTTTGTATTTTCTGAAATTATACGACACTTTTGTTTTTCTAATATTTACTGTAATTTCTTTGTGAGTACATGATGTAATGATTGAGAGGCTACTTAATATATAAAAAGCATATTAACATATAAACATTGTTAACATAAAATTATAAAAATAAATATTGGAAAAAGATTGATGAATTCTTAAGATATTAATGTAATTCATTCATAAAATACTACAAACGACAATGTTTTAAATATTTAATATAACTATAAAATAGTTTTTATAAAACTCTGGGGTCTACAATATCTAATTCTAGTGTCGTTTAAAATAGTTTTTATCTTAAAAATAAATCATTACTTTAAATTTAAGTTATCGAAACTAAATACGTGTTATTGTAATTATAAAGAGAAAATAATTTTGGAAAAGTAGGTTAAGGACATGCTCACATGAGTGGATAAGTTTGACGGATATGGAATATAGGAGTTTGAGTGGATATGAGAGAAAATAATATATATTTTTTAAGGTATTTAAAAGTAATTGTGAGTAAAATTGGAAAAAAAGTTTATGAGAATTTGTAACTGATTTAATTAATATGATAAATTAAAAAAATTGTTTCAATAGACGTAAAAGATAGATTGTCATATTGTCTTTTATCTAATAAGTAATATAAATTAGTATTTTAATGAATTACAATTATTTTATTTTTTACTACTAAAATTGAGAGAAATAAATTATAAAAATTAATAAAATAATATATTTTTTCATAATACATTGTAATATGGGATCATATTTTCTACATACAAGGTATTTAATCCATCTCTCTAACTTCAACTAGATCCATTCCAACTAATATGGGATCGATCTTCTACCAAGTAGAATGTTGGAGTCTTCAACAACCATGGATTGATCCTCTACATGTATGTGAATAAAGCACCATTTGGAATAAAATGTCTTTCTTCCACTAATCCTCTTAAATATGTTTGTATTATACTTGAATGTGACATTAATTGTCCTGTGGCGGAAGGGAAAGATTGTTGCGGATTGCAAATTATCCCGTGGCGGAAGTTAAGTGGGACAAGTCATAATCCAAATAGGATTCTTAGTAGGAGAGGAGAGATTGTTGCATCTAGCATCAATTATTCCGTGATGGAAACCAAGTGAGCCGAGCCATAATCGAATCGTGGTGCTTAAATTTTTACACTCTTAAATAAAAAGAATTGCATCCCCACTAAAACCTATTACTTCTATCCTGATAATAAACACTCGATCCAATATATACAAGATTGCAAAAATAATATGTCCCGTTAATCATAGTTTTCACTCACCCTTCATTAATATAAACGAATGTAAAAATCAGCTTGTAATTCATCTTATGTTTCCTTTGAAACAAAAAATGAATCCAAGCGAAGAGAGCGTAAAGGAAGAGTGACGGAGGAGATTAGTTGAGAGGAAGTTGCAGGAGCGTTTTTTAAGGACACGTGAGGAAGAGGGTAATAATATAATAGCAATGATGTGAAGGGGTTATATTTGTGATTGTAGCAGATAGTGTATGTAGAAGAAGCAGAACAAAAAGTCCCAAACAGACAAAAAACAAGAAAGGATCTTAAGGGCATGTTTGGCTGAGGGCCCAACACTGTCTTGTCAACACGTGTCACACCACTTCATGCATATCCGCCACGTCATCTCACACTCTAAGCTCACTCTCCTTCTTTCCTCTCGCATATCGCGGCATCCACGGACCCATCTTATTCTTTTTCCAGGTATTATTGCTTTTCTATTTACTCAATCTATTATAATAATAATAATTATTATTTCTATTATTATTATTATTATTACTATTATTATTCCCATCCACACACGTAAATAATACATAAAAACCAAGAAGTTTATCCATTTCATTTGTGGCTACAGCTCACACCCCCCACACCGGAATTTAAAATCAAATCTTGTAATTATATGGACCCAAAATTTAATATTTTTTTAATAGCTGACTTACGTTTCTCAAACTATATATTTATCACACATTTCACTCATTTCTTACTTTCTTCCTTCTTTTCGGATTTTATATTAGCTACAAAGTACCCAACATTCCTTACTATTCACTTTTTTATACTTTTATAGAAGCCAAATCAAGTAATTACTATTGTACAGTATGCTTCAAAAATACTTTTTCATACTACTTTTTTTAGTTATTTCTAGAAATGTCAATACTATTAATCTAACGAATATGTTCAAGATATGTTAATTAAAGTGTTTAAACTTTTCTTATCGCTTCCATCAATCACATACAAATCTAAATACACCAACAACTATCCATCTTTATATATATAAAATAAAACCTTTTAAATCCACTCAGAAAGTAGAAGAAAAATAATTAAGACCTCGATAAATAGCAAATGATATACTAACCCAACTTAAGAACTGATCAATCAACAATAATTTCTAACCTTCATTTATAAAACAATTTCAAAGCAAGTCATCTCTTGAATTTGGAACGATCTATATGAGTTCAAAGAAGTATTTGGAACTAAAAGCTTTTCCTAAGATGAATGAGGAAGCTCTTGTCCATGGCTATGAAACACATGGAACAAAGGTAAAATTGAAAAATAAAAAATAAAAATGGGTAAAGAAAGAAGAATGGAGAAATCACCATCTTACTTGAACCAAGGATAACTATAATATTATTGAATCAACATCTAAAGAATTTATGCAAGATAAGAACCTAACAAAGAGTATGATTCTCAAGACATAAACTCTCATAAAACTTTAATTTCATTCAAATTCAATTGTGTTCTATACATTACAAAAACCCTATAGACTTAGAAAGCATGCTTAAGAAGTTTCTAATATATGAGTAAAAGAAACAAAGTGAACTAATTGAGATAAGCCTTTAATGATTGAAAATGAAGCTTATAATGGAGAAGAAAAGTTGCAACTTCTTCATTAATAAAATAGTTAATGTCATGCACTAGTATTTAAAATTAGTTTTTATATCTTTTTACTCTATTTATAAAAAAAAAACTAGATAATATTTTTTTTATAAAATATTCTCAATATATTTAACACAAAATTTATCTGTGTTTAGAAAAGATGTTGTGTTTCTAATCTTTTGTCTAAATTCTCAATTGTTTTCATTTAATGTCTTCTAGGCCCTTTGCATTTTATTTTCTCTTTTTATCATATTTACGATAAGGACATTTTAGGTCACTCTCCTCCTTTCTGACCTTCAAAATCTATTTGGAAAATTTCTTTTTCTTTTCGGCCTTATCAATTATAAAACTTAAGTAAATATCTATTTTTTGGTATTGGTATAAATGTTGAAAGATATAAATTAATATTATCTTTCCCTTGATTTAAACACTAATTTGGTTGGGTAAATTAAAAGCATAAGAAGTACATGTTTATAACATCGTCTATTGTAAGGAAACATGCATGAATAAAATAAATGGTCCATGTGCATCTTAGATAACTGCGAATTATAAAAATATATTATTGCATCCTACTTTCCCAACAATCATATCTTGTATTCACATGATTAGATCTTATTATTTGTATCATGTAAAGCTTATTGCTTATTACGTTAATTTGTTTGTTTTGAATCCTTTTGATGCATATATTGCTGTTATTTATGTAACCGAACATGCTCCCCGATAGCTTTGTTGCCAAAGAAGCACTATAAAATATTGTCGTACAAATCATTGAATTATTTCTTAGGTCATGTTAAAAAAAAAAAAAAAAACTAGTTTTTGAAGCTGAAGAAGTGAATTGTAATTGAAAGCTAGCTGAGTGTTGAAAGTAATTAAGTTAATTTTAAGCATTTAATGAAATTATCGAAGTAACTAATAAGTGTATAAGACAATTACTAAAAGAGAAAAAGGTGATGATACATGGACACCCTTATTTGTATTCTACACCCGTAAAACATTAATAAAACTCTGTTTTTATTTTAAAATATAAAATAGTTAAAAATAATTAAATACAAAAAATAAAAGTATTAGCTTTAATTAGGTGTCAAATATGTCCATCTTTTTATAAACTTTTAGTAGTTCAAAGTTAATTATAATATTACAATAAACATATGTTATATAATAAGTTTGTCACATAGTAAGTTTTTATTTATTTTTTTAAAAATTTTTTTTACGACTTTGTCATCAATTTTGATGGAATTAGTTGTTTTTTTTAACTTAGTTAAACTCATACTAATATGTTTGGATATTTTGTTTTACGTTCTTAAATTTTGAGTATTTTTGTTGAGTTAGTCTTTGATTGAAATTGGAGGGAAGTGAATTAAGGATAAAACCGAAGTATCCTAAAGTCCATCTAACCCTATCTAGACTATTGCTTACTGCACGCCCTCAAATTTCAAGCTGCACCCCCATGAAATATATGAAATGTCAAAAGTGAGCTTATGGATATTTTAATCTAAACCTGCCTTCGTCTTCTTCTCCAACTCACCCACTGTCACATTTGCGATGCAGGATGCCATTCATGCACTCACCATGGAGGTTGCCACAACACTATTACAAACTAAATGAAAGGATAAGCTAGAGTTTACCTTAATTGCGTGCATACACTAAAAATGCATGATAAATTAACTTTTTTTTTTATTAAAGTATATTTACTAATTCCTTTTAATGCATCACCAGTATTAATTTAATAATAAAAATATTACTTTTTAATAGCTGCTTCGGGAAAATTCTTTACTTCGGTGAAAACTAGAAATACTTCCTTCTCAAAATTTTAGACTAATTTAATTTTTTATCTTTAAAAATGTGTGTATTTAGTCATTTTAATCAAATTTTATTAAATTTTTTTGACATTTTAAATGTATTTCATGATAATATTTGAGTTGTTTATATCGTTAAACTCATTTTCGTTTTTATGTTTATTTAAAAACGCGTTTAAAAAGTCAAATAAACCTAATAAAATTTGATTAAAATAATTAAATTCACCTATTTATTAAAAATAAGAGATTAAATTGATTTAAAATTAAAAAAAAACTAATTTTAAATTTCAGTAAAAATTAAAGAAAAAAAACATACTTAACCCAAAATTCTTTAACAATCCAGAAGCAAAAACATTCTGATATTAATACATGTCAGTTTGGAAGTTACAAAATTTAATTTCATTTACAGTGTGAAAAGCCTGAGTACTTCAAAAGTGAAAAAGTATCAGTCTACTGTATAGAATACAGGTCCAGAAAGTATTTCATTTTTTTTTTATTTTACTTTACTTTATTTTAGACGTGCCTCGGATCCCAAAATCAGCTCAGTAAAATAGAATTTGCATTCATTATATACAATAATCCCGCTACATCCATAAAGAATGTGGGATCTCCAAAATATTTTAGATGCCCTTTTCTTATATATATTTGAATGGGTTATGAAAAAAAAACAGTTTAAAAAAGAAATATAATTGTTTACTAAAAAGTTAATGTATGATAGAACTTATAATAAATAAATAACTAAAAATATAATTTATATTATAATATAATTAAAATTTTTAATAAATAAATAGTTTTGAACACATAATTCTGTTTTAGTTTTATTAAAAAAATTATATTGTAATACAAGACTTTTTTTCGGTTATTGACTATTTTGAAGATATATGTTTGGCTTTATTCTAAAAAATTTACATTTTCAATTGAATTTTTATTAACTTTTATTTATTTATTTAGTTTTTCATAATATTGAATTGAATATTTATCGTTTAATTATTTTTATTATTCACAAAATCTTGCATCTTTTAATAAAAAGACAAAAATAGGACCTAAAACTAAAACTTAATTAAACTGGTACCAATATATACCCTAAAGGTATCCAATGTTCTAAAAATTCATAGGTATGTAATACTAACTATCCAGATTTCATAACTTTTGTAGTGTGTAACAGAAGAATGTATGAATAAATAGAAGAAAAACAAAATTGTAGCATAAGAATATATACTTTAGAAGCCGCTAGAGTTGGCTTATGCCCAAAGTTTGTTCTTCATTCAAAATTCCAAAACCAAATGATCAAGCAATTCCCTCTTTTCTCAACTTTATGAAAAGGAAACTCTATAAGACTGAACCACAGCAGAACGACACGATGTGAGAACAACCAAAAAATTGTGTTATAAATTTACACCAACTTTCACTCACTCTCTCCTTCCATTATCTCCCAACATGAATTCATACGGTACCACAATTTTCGCACACTTATTTGGCCTTCTCGCTCTCATCCTCTTACTTGTTTGGTTGCTGCATTATCGTGAGGGCATTCAATATGATTCCGACGATCCATATCGCGTTTTCAATGTAACACTTTGTGTGTTTTTGTTCTTTCTTTAACCACAAAATTCACATTCTACTCTAAGTCTTCTTTTTTTTTTCTTTTTCCATCTTGCAGGTTCATCCTTTCATGATGTTCTTCGGGTTCATTTTCCTTGTTGGTCAAGGTATCTTTCTCCTGCACCATGCCCTAATTTACCATATTTCATTTACTTTCACTACTTAAGGAATCTGTGTTGTTCAATGATCGATTGAGTTGGTGTGAAATTTGAGCAGCAATGCTTGCATATCAAACGGTGCCAGGAACGCATGAAACGCAGAAGATCGTTCACTTGACACTGCATCTGATTGCTATAATTCTCGGGATTGTTGGTTTGTGCGCCGTTTTTAAGTTCCATGATATGATGAACCTGGTAGACGTATACAGCCTCCATTCATGGATTGGCATTGGCACCTTTTGTTTGTTTGGCTTGCAGGTATATATACACCCTCTGTCATATCATATTTGTTATTTAATCTCACATCGTTCGTTTAGTATCGTGAAATGGTTCTCAACTTTTTCTTAACCAAGAAGAAAATTGTTAGCAAAATTTGATAATTGTGATATGTGATGACTTTGTGGGTGAAGTGGCTTTTGGGGTTGGGGTTCATGCTTCAAGGATCTGCACAATCAAGGGCTGCGATGGCTCCATGGCACGTAGCAGGTGGCAGAGCACTGTTTTTCATGGCAATTTGTGCTGCACTAACAGGGTTGATGGATAAGTACACTTCTATGAAATTAATGGCACACCAGAGAGAATCTCATTTGATCAACTTCACTGGTCTAGCAATTCTCTTGTTTGGAGTTTTTGTCGATATGGCTGTGGGTTTGGCTCGTTTTCCCTGAATTGCTTTGTTTCATTCAGCATTTCTATTTTTGATTTTGTAATTCTGTTCTTCGATCTCTGCAAATGGCTTGTGTAATTTCTCTTGACGTGATTCTTGTGGAATATAATTTTACCGATTGAGGTGGTTTGGTTTCATGCTAAAATAGTATAGTGTTATGAATTGGTATAGCAGACAACATATTTCAAACAATGTTTTGTCTCAACATATTGGGTATACCTATGCGTTCTTAAAGAAGATGTCTGCAGTTAATCCATTTTCTTCTTAGTCACACTTTATATAATACAATGAAATAAGGACAAATATTTATTAAGTGATATTTGAAGTAAGTTTTAATCAATAATAAAATAATAAATACTCTATTGAAATCAGTGTGTCTCTGATGACATCTCATACATACTCTAATAAATACTCTATTGACAAAAAAAATTAATTATTTATTATCACAAAAAATATTATTAAAAAACTATTGACCAATACAGGGACCAAACTAAACCATACATACAAAATACAAAAAATTCCTTCAACATAAACTAAAAACATATGTAGTTTATACCATTATGAAAAGAGCAGTGATACACGTACAACTTCATTTTATTTATAACTATACTAATTTGTTTTTTACTTTCTATCTTTCTCTTCTTATCACATCATATAACCTATAAACCTATCATTTTTACTCTCTCTCTCTCTCTCTCGGTGTATGTATATTAAGTATTGATGCACCTTTTGGTGTTCATGAATCAATTATAATAAATTTTAGGCTTAAATAGCAGTATGTTATTAGTTTTCGTTTGATTTTTTCAATGTGATTCAATTTGGTCTTAATATTGGTAAATTTTTTTCAATTTGATCCTTTTCGCTAACACAGTTAAAATAGTTAACGGATGTGAAGAGTAACTGTCACGTGTCATTTTATGATTTTTTTGATTTTTCTTAATTTTTTAAAATTTTTTTTAATTTAAAAAAAAATGTACACGTGTCAAGCCTATATCATGCCACATGTCATTTTTATGATTTTTTATTTTTTTTTAATTTTTAAATTTTTTTAATTAAAAAAATCCATGTGTCAAGCTAATATCATGTCACGTGTCAGAATTAGATTTTTATATTCAATTTGGTCCCAAATACTCGTTATTTGTTTTCAATTTGGTCCTAATTTTTTTTAATTTAATATTTTTGTTCCTCTCCAAAAGACAAAATATAAGTTGTATATAAATGTTATATGGATATTCTTATTAAAATA
>Ga0209589_1002900_pt1 | contig 29925 bp, 13 predicted proteins | sample CowpeawhiteBW_FD_187525 | JGI IMG/M metagenome (GOLD analysis project Ga0209589, IMG submission 187525) | Root nodule microbial communities of legume samples collected from California USA - Cow pea white BW (SPAdes) (version 2) | ecosystem: Host-associated > Plants > Roots > Nodule | place: USA...
TAATCTATGCAATTTTAGAGGATAAAAAGTAAAATAGAAAACTAAAACTCATGCATACGTATGAACTAAAAATTATTGAATTGATATTTATAAGAATCAAAATAAAATAATTCTTCATTGTAGAAATCGAAAGGAAAAGTGTTTAAAACTATAAATGATTAAGCCTAAGTTAATATTACTCTATTATAACTAAAAGACAAAGAGATTAAAATTAACATGACTGCAAACATGACAGAACTATGATTTCTCAAGTAACATGAAAGAGTTCAGACATGAAGCAATTGCTAGCAAAAGGGCATTATGAAGTTTTGAAGTCAATCTTTTTCATTCTCCATTAAAAAATAAGTATATTAATAGTTCTTTTAATTTCTTCCTGATGGTAACTTAATTACCTGGTGCAGTGGTGCTTTAGGCATGAATACCATTATTTTAATTAATTTCATGTTAAGAAAAGAAATTAGTAGTTCAATTGATTTCTATTAATCTTATGTATAGTACCTGATATCCTCCCACGGAACAATGCAAGCATTAGCAAAGTCAATAAGCCAATAAGGCTCATAAAACCCAAACCCTGTTAAGAGATTCTCTAGTGTTTGATTTCCAAAAGCTGCATATCCAAAGCATCCACACAAGGCACAAACAGACAAATTATGATTAAGTAGAGCATGTTCATACAACTAACAAGGGCATCTTTCAGTCTTAATAGAAATGCAAAAATCCTCACCTCATATTTCTCCATTTCTTGTTTCCACATAACAGTGTCCCAGAAGTCAACTCCCACGACTCTGCAATACGTTCCCACTTTTAAATCGGTGTGCTTTTTCACGACTTCAGATTGCTAAAGTGAATCATTAACAACAAGTTAAAAAGACAAAATACAAAATGCCAAGAAGCAAAAGTACTGATCCATCACAAGGCAATCAAAAGTTTCAGGAAGTGGAAGTGGTTTAACACCTCTAACCTGCAAAACCAACAGAAAGATCAATGTAAGTTTGCATGATCATAAAGAAGCGTAGGATGAAAAGGCACTCCACCAAGTCTACTATCAAGAAATGAGTGCAAAAAACTCTATAGAACTCTTTCTGGTGTCCCTGGAGAGAAAACAACATCAACTCCACACCTCTTCTTTTGTGCTTAGTTTCTCAATGCATTCAAATAAAAAAAATAAGTCCACAGTACAACCACCACTAATCACATCACTACAAAAAATCAAGTTTCTTAACTTCGATGCAATTAGGAGATAAAACTATGATTCATTTTGTGGTCATGATAATAAGGAATCAAGATACATGACACAAATGTATGAAACTATGCAACGAAAATATAAAAATGTTGCAATCCAAGCACCTTTAGCAACATCACACAAAGCTCACCTGATTCATCAAAGTCTCCTTTTCAACACTGTTGTTTGCCCACTGTACTTAACATCTAACCAACAAAAATGACGTAACCTAGAGGAGCAGAACCCTACAGATACAACATCAGTATGAATTTCTCAAACATCAGGTATTTCAACTAAAATTGGGGAGGTGGAATTCAATAAAATCATCCAAAGAAACTCAAAATGTAAAACCATAAATCATCACTTACTTGACCAAAAAAAACCAATTCTCGAAGATGCAGAGTCTCTTTTCTCGCGTGAGCGTCAGAGTCGAGACAGAGAGGGAACGATGATCGGTGCCGCTACGTGATGCCTCAGTTGAATGAAGGACGCACAATGTTTGGATTGGGACGTTGTTCCTAGGTATCTCACAACTTGAAGCTGGTTCGGGAAGGGTGAAGGGTTTTGTGCAATGCCAAACGAAGAACGAAACAGTGAAGGTTTAGAAATGAAAAGGAGGGAAAGAGTGAAAAAAACGAGGGAAGGAAAAAAAAGGTGAAAAAAAAATCACAGATAACCTCCTCCAAATAGAATGAAAACCCCTGCTATTATTTTCATTTTAGATAATCTGTAAAATCATTCCAAGTAATGTTAATTTGTCGAGGTTTCTTACGACCTCCGCAAAATAACCTCTCCTAAAATCAAATTTTTTTGTAGTGAAAATTAATATGATAATTGAAACTGTTATTAGGACTTTAGAAATTTTATAGTATAATTAATTAACATAAGATGTAATAACCAATTTAATTAGATTGATGATAGAATAATTTTGTATTTGACATGTTTTTTTGATATAGATATATGTTGAATTGAAGTGGGATGTGTTTCTAAATTTGAAGTGGATTTTTACTATGAACTTGGTTATAATTATGTCGTATAATTTGCGAATTTATATTATATTATTTGAGCATCGAGTGTGACAATTTTCTTTTACAGGTATGCCCAAGAATGTTATTTGTGGATTTTGTGAGTTAACTATGATTAGGATAACGAATAATATAACTTAAACTTCTCCTCAAAATATTGAAGTCTAATATTTTAAACCCAATCTCATCCAAAATATTTTTTTTATGAAATAAAATTAGTAAAATATAGTAAGTAATGAAAGCTTGTATAAAATAGCACAATACAAAACATAATAACAAACTACCAACTACACAAAATTATAGATGAAGTAGATGCAGACATATGTTGAGTCATTGTTTTAACATAATAATCATACTCTCATTATTTTTTATCTTTATAGATATTATTTATCCATTTAAATCTTCGTTCTCTTAAAAATCAATAATTCAAAATAAATTCTCTAAAATTAAAAAATTAGGGTTAAACTTTTCCTATTCCTACATGTTAAGCTGGTTTCTAGTTACTTGCTCAAATTTAAAAGAATTTTCTTAATCATACTTTGAAAACACCCTATGTTTTTTATTCTTTAGTGGGATTAAAATACCACAAATTAAGAGCCAAAAATAAGTTATTTAAAATGATCAAAAAGAAGGGAAAAAAGAAGAAGCTTAAGTAAGAGTTATTTCACTATTTTTTGAAGTTAATTAGGATTAATTACACTATTTTTTGAAACCTAAGATAATAATTGGTAAGATTAATTGAGTTTTACCCAAAATGATTCAAACTAATTATGAAACTTCAAGTTGAGTTGTGAGTTAATTATCAAAGTCCGCAAACCAGAATATAATCAACACTAAATTCAATAAAGCAATGAACATCCGTCCTTTCATGTATACAATTAGTTACTTTCCAAGCACATCAACTTATTCCCTTGGAATGGAAACTGTTATTTTTTATTATTTTTTATTTTTTAACTTAGAAAAGAAATAAAGAAGAATGCATAGAAAAATATGCCATCCATTGTTTCTGCATATTAATTTCATAAAATTGGATTCTTATATTTTTAACATTATTTTCAAAATACATTGATTTTAATATTTAAAAGTAAATTAAATTAAATTAATTTTAATATCTCAAAGTCAATATATTTTAAAGATATAACAAAAAAGCAATACTAAAAATTCAAAAAATCTGGATTAAATTTTACACTATCTTACATAAACTTGTTTTAATATTATAAAATTGACTTATAAATTATTTATGTTACATTTATATATTACAATTTAATTATACTTCGGTTTCTCGAGCATTAAACTACTCAATATCCCTTAAAGGGAATAATTTTTCTTTGAAAATGATTGATAGCAAAGTCATCCATTGTTGCAGCTGTAAAATAGCAACGTGATGAGCAGTTGGCATGAACCCAAAGTGCAGATATTCTTACGTATTCATAATCAATTCTATTTATTAATTATTTCAATTTAATCTGTATATTTTGATACGTTTTTTGTTTCATCATTTAACAATACAACAACACATGAATTATCAAATTAAACCCATTTAAAGAAAAATATTTTAAGAAATTGATTTTTTTTTCAGCTGCGTAGGTGACAAATCAGACCGCTGGTTTCAACTGTCGTTGATCAAGCGGAGAGGGAGGGACCGACTCGTAATTTCGCGCCTTATTTTTCTTCAATCTTCACTTTTTCTTACTATTTTGTTTTGTTTTTGATTTATTTATTGATAATTTTGTTTGTTCCTTATTTTTGGAAGGAAAGAAAGACAAATTCTATGCCATCTTTGATCAGAAATTGCCTCTGTGCCTCATCTCTCTGTTTCTCTTTCGCAGTCTGCAGAACAGAACAAAACAGAACAGGTACCGGCATTTTCCAGCACCAGAAAATGTGAACAAAATATAATAAACCAGGCAAATTTTTGTGGATTATCCACCACTTTTTTGATTTATTTCTTTATGAAATTTGTGTCCTTTTGAATTTATTTGATTTAATTCTGATAACTAAATTGCAGTTGGTAGTTGGTAATCTAAGGCGTAATGCGTTACGGTTGGGTTGGTTTCAATTCACTTTCTGATTATGTTTACGGTTACTTCATAATTTATTAGTATAGGTTGTTCGATGAGGGAAGTGTATATTTCGTTTTCATCAATCAATTACTCAATTAAATTGAAAATCTGTTCCTATTTATTTATTTGATTAATTGTTTTTTTGTCGTTGTCCAAGGAGTTGAGGATTTATTTATGGCTATGCTCAATTTGTTTGATGTTGGTTGTTGTTGTGGTTGTGCTGTCTATGATAAGGGATGATGTCTGGAATTTTTCGTTGTTAAAATGGCGCGTCAACTAAATGCAATCCACCGTGCATTGCTATTCTGATTTAATCATTAGGCTGGAGTTTGAATTCTGAATTTGTAACCATGATAAATGTTGGAAAAGAAATTTTCATAATATTTACTGTGATCTTATTGGGTTCGAGTAGGATAGTTTATGGAGGAAGATACATGTGTTCTTAAAGTAGAAATACTGAATGCAATGCATTTAATTTGAGTTTTAATTTTAACCTTTTGAGTCTAATGGTAGTTGTTTTGTTCCATTTTTGTAGCCTTCTAGCCTTAGCTCATCATCTATCTTGGTGAGGCAATTTTGGGTTTTGAGTTGGGTGGCTGTGATTTGATTGATGAGTTTCCCTGTATTGTCTGAGTCTTGTGGGTTTGTAGAGCGACTGTGGTGGAGATGGCACCAAGTGGTAAGGAAACTTCATTTGTCAAAGCAAAGAGGATGAAGGGGTTAATTTCCCATCTTACATCTGCAGCTTGTGAGTGGTTTTTGATATTTCTGCTGCTACTAGATGCTTTGCTATCATACATGCTCACCAAATTTGCAAGTTATTGCCGACTGCAACTGCCATGCTTGTTGTGTTCTAGGCTTGATCACATCTTAGGCCGTCAAAGGCCAGAGTTCTATGACAACCTGTTTTGCAGCAATCACAAATCAGAAATATCATCTCTGGTTTTGTGTCATATTCATGGTAAGGTAGCAAATGGGCATAAGATGTGTGATGATTGTCTTCTGTCAGTCAATGCAAAGACCAAGGCCAATGGAAAATCTCACAGATTGTTGGTGGGTAAATTTGGGCTGGCTCTTGGTGATGCTGGTTTCAAAAGTCCATCACTAAGCAGAGATTTGTTTGCTGGCTCTAAGGGTTCAAGATTATGTACAAGACAGTGTACTTGTTGTGGTAAGCTTTGGAAGTCAGATCCGAACTCCTCAAGATCTGTCCAACTAAATTCACCTGGTAGTAGAGCTGTTCTTAAGCCATATATTCCTTTGCCATGTGCACCAAGGCAAAGCCGTTTAAATCACCGGGATAACATGAGGAAAATGAGGGATAAATTTAGCGGATTAGAGGGAAAAAACAGTTTTCAGCCCTTATCTCATGTTGGGTACTGCGAGCTGAGACTGACTTCTGATTCTGAGAATGAATTTCCATTTTCTGATGACGATGATTTTAGCAACAGTAGTGTGTTTCAGGAGAACGTTGAAGCCAGTAATGACCCCATGGCTCAAATTACATTACCACCTCCCACAAAATATATTCCAAGTAATTCGAATCCGGAAAATGGTAGTTCTGCCAAACCCTTGCCCTTGTCCTCAGATCAATGTGTGGAGCCAAATGTCAGTAAACATCAAGGCGTGAATGCCAATTCTGCAGTAGAAATTGACTTGCAGCAAACAAATCAGGAGTCATTGGGTTCTGAACTGCCTGAGCTCATTTCACTGGATGAGGTTTCACCATCACCTATTGTTAGGAATGTTTCTAATAGAGAATCAGAACCAGAAGACAGTAAGATTACTTCTCTTTCTCAGGATTCTCTTCCTGCTCCCCTATCTGAACTTATGACTGCGAATGGCACAAATGCACATGCTGGAGCATCATCAGAAAAATGTAAGATTTCGCTTTCGCTGTATTCCAAATTTTAATACAAATTTTATTATTCAAAATAGTTGTTTAACATCTGCTTTCTGAAATATTTCCAGCTTCAGATGTTGCACAAGCAAGTGATACCGGAATGGCATCTGAAAAAAATGGGGAAGTTTCAGAGAAGATTGGTACAGAGGAAAAAACATCTACTGAGACTGATCCGGTGGTATGTGATGCTGCACCTACAAATCCTAGTCAAGAGAACTCAAGCAACACGGATAAATTCTCTGTCGTCACTACGGAAAGAAAAGAAACTGAATTTGTCATAACACAACCAACCATGGAGGAAGTTGATACCATCAAGGAGGAAGTGGAGCAATCACCATTAGATAATTCTGCTCCTAATGGATCTACCTTATCATCACCGTTTCCTATTAATCATGTTGACTTGCCTGAGACGCATTATTGGGATTCTAGTTCAAATGGAGTTCAGGTACTTAAAAAGTCATCCTCGGTGGAATCTGGTCTTGAATCTCTGGATGAAAGCAGTATTGCTGAAATTGAAGGTGAGTGTTATGCTGATAGACTGAGGCGACACGTTCATTATTACAGGCAATGCTTGGATTCTTTGCATAAGGAACTGGAGGCAGAAAGAAACGCTTCTGCTGTTGCTACAAATGAAGCAATGTCTATGATTACAAGGTTACAGGAGGAGAAGGCAGCACTGCAGATGGAGGCTCTTCAATATTTAAGAATGATGGAAGAGCAAGCAGAATATGATAAAGATCAATTGGATAAAGTTAATGATCTACTCACTGAAAAGGAAAAGGAGTTACAAGATTTGGAAGCCGAGCTAGAATTTTATAGATCAAGCATTCCGAATGTTGAACCTATGGGCCACAATATGCATAAGGAAAGTTGGGATTTGAGAGGAGAAAATGCCACAACACAAAATACTGGTGTAACTAACATACTCAGAAAATTTGCCAGTTCAAAGAATCTTGAAGTATCCAGAGTTGGCGATGCAGCTAAGACTGGTGGAACCTTCATTTTAGAGTTTGAAGAGGAAAAGGAATACATTTCTCAATGTTTGAAAAACTTGGAACAGAGAGTTTATCAAATTTGTTTGCATGCGCCTAATGATAGACATGAGAAACTTGAAGTCAGTAGTAAATCAAATCAACAAGGATCTTCTAATGTTGAAGGGCATCAATTAGATGGTCATGAAGAGACTGACCTGTCCACACAGAAAAACTCTAAAATGTTGAATGGAAATCATGTTGATAAGGATGGATCAGCTGTAGAAAACAATCATTCCACGTCTCCTGGACCAACAATCTCCACACCTAGAAGAGATTTTGAGTTGGTTGTTCTAGAAAATGAAATATCGGATCTTAATGACCGGTTAGAAGCACTTGAACTTAATCATGAACTTCTTGAGCACCTAACAAATTCTCTTAATACCAATGATGGAAAACTATTTATCCAAGACATAGCTCGTCGATTGCGTGAGCTACGCAAAATTGGAATAAGATGAAGACGGTAAGCAGTCAAACAGAAGTGTTTTTAGCTCTTTATTTTTAGGCACAAATAAACTTTCATATAGCATATAGTATAAAACATGTTGTACCAATGGAGATGATATGAATCCTCCCATGATTTTCTGAATTTGCTTTGACAATTATATGCTTGTGCTCTTTCAAAACATGTAACCAATGCTGGACATGCTTGTTGGCCAGGCGTGGAGTTGCTCATTGATTATGGATGTCTATGAATAGATTTTACAATTTTGTAAGTTTCATTTACTTGTTAAACTCTGCTTCAACTGTTGATCTTGATTTAAATTTTAATGACAAGATCAAGTTTTGTAATGTCCAATGTAATTTGTAGAGGGTTGTAACTGTTGAGTTCTCAGTTCTGCTTTTTCGGTGTTGATTTCTCAGTTCTGTTAGTTCCATCAACCGGATCTTGTGATTGCCAAGTTTTCAAGTCCGGATTCCTTAATGTGTTAGCAGATTAACTTTTCCTTGTATACCTGTTATTTTGCTTGAGCATCATTTTACATGAATAACTTGAGCATGTGCTATAATCTGTTGAGAATTTTGTATACTCCAAAGATTTATTTTTAAATCAGAATATTTTGACAAAAATAATGGGGTCAAATTTCATTTTATTTTATCTCAAGTCATTTAATAAATTTTTTAAAGCATAAAATAAAAATAAAAATGTGCACGTTAGCAATGACCATTGAAAATGTAGCATAAACAATAAAAGATACTCCAACTCATTTTTTTCTTTTACAATATTATTTTAACCCTTCTTTAACTTAATATCTGTACCAGTACTTGGGAAAACAATGCCTCCATAGACAATTCTTTTTGTGTTGCTTATGATGGATAACATGTCTATTATCTATGAAAAGTGTAACAATGAAAATCATTAAATGATTGGTTAGAGCTTGAGAAATAGGTTAAAACTAATGAATCTAATAGTACCTAAAATGAGCCGGAGAAGCTAGAAAAATAATGATCTACATTTATGGGGTAATTTTAAAAATAACAACTATAATTTGAAAAAGATAATATTATTTCATTAACATTATATATAAATCTGTATTTGCGAGTATTCGTGGATAAAACCCGCAACGGGTAAGAAATGGATATTGTAAATGGATGCCCGTGGGTATCAGGTACGGGTATTTTTAATACCCGCATGTTAACGAAGTGAATACGGATATCATAGTATTTCGTACTCGTTATACTCTAATTTAAATAAAAAAAACATGATTAAAATATTAACATATTGATTTTGAATGAGTTATTTTTTTATCAATTAGTTTAAAAAAAATCATTTATTTGTAATTTGTTATTCAATGCTATTTAAATGGATTATTTGGATTTTATTTAAAATTTATGAATGATATGTATTGTATTTTATTTGAATTTACGATTAAAATATGTTGTTAAATATTTATTTTTATTTTTTTGTAAATACTCGTGAGTACTCGTGAATATCCGTAGATATTAAAAAATTATGCGAGTACCTGCATAACAGATTCTCGACGGATATGGATACAAGTACGGGACATATATTTATTCAACGGGTAGGGTACGGGGAGCTATCCCTGTGTGTGTGTGTTAAATTTTATATATCAAATTCCTATTGTAACACTCCAATTTAGTAGGATTATCTTACTAATTTAAAGCATAAAATAGTTGATAAAAATCATAATCAATAATTATATTAAAATGTATTTACAAATCCTCCAAGAAAAAAACTTAACTTACACTTAAAAAATATAAGCAACTTTTTATCAACTAGGAGGATCTATACGATACAAACATTATATAACTAAGTATCATATGTATTTTATTCAACTACCATTTGAATAATGGTCAATAGATTGATTTCACTTAAGCGAAATCAGCTAATTATTAGTCAACTTAGCTGATTTGATATGTTGATCACATATCTATATGTTTAAGTGATTCAACATGTTAGACACCTTTTTAACATACTAAATAACTCTTAAACACAAGTCAAAACATCCTAAGCTAAGTAAAGATATGATACACAAATTTCTAAGCTTTAAGGACTCATTTGATCTTCATAACCAAGCGTCTTTATGACAACAAACAATACACCTACTGATACCAATTCCAAACTTACCAATCTTTGAAGTAATTACAATAGCAAGCCCTAATCACACATATCAAAACTATTCATAATCATCCATTCAACACAAATACAAGTTCACATTCTCAAACCAACCAATTCAAATTACACATCAAAATCAATGAACCCAAATCAGTAATAAATCACAGTTCCATACCCAAACATATTCAATTTTAAATAACTAATTTTTCTTACTTGACCTGACTTATGAGTACAAAACACAATCTTGTTTGTCTCTAAGCACTCCTAACCACATAGAAGGCAAATTTGCACAAAAAAAAGACTCAGATCAATTATCTAATCATTATCCCAACAATCCTAATTGAACAAAGATTCATCTAGGACTTTGAGATGACACATGCAACCCCCTAACCTCACACATGCATTACAAAAACCTAAAAGACTCTAAAAGGAGCAAAATATGAATTTATTCTATTCGACAAACTGATCGGGTAGAAAGATAAACCTTATCGTCAGGAGTTCTATGATGTACTTCGATTTTGAAATAGATGAAGGATGAAGTCAATGATCTAGAAAGAAGGTAGATAAAAAGTTTAGAAAAAAATTTAGAAAGATGGTGACTCTTATATAATAAAACTCGATTAAAAGAAATCTTTATTTATAATATAATTTTTATTAATAAAATAATGGGTTAAATATGTTTTTGGTCCCTCAAGTGTCAAGTGAATTTTGGAATTAGTCTCTCTTCGAAATTTTATACCAATTTAGTACTTCATCTTTAGAAATGCGTGAATTTAGTCATTCTTACCAAATTTTATTAAGTTTATTTGACATTTTAAACGCATTTTATTATAATATTTGAGTTAACATTGAAGCGAAAATGTATCAAACAGTGTAAATAATTCAAATACTATCATGAATGCGCTTGAAACATTAGATAAACTTAACAAAATTTGGTTAAAAATACTAAATTCACGTATTTTTAAAGATGAAGGACTAAACTGGTCAAAAATTTTGAAGAAGAACTAATTCCAAATTTCATTGAAACTTGAGAGACAAAAACATATTTAACCCTAAAATAATTAAATGTCATATTTTAATGTCACTACTACTCTTTTGGATTTTCTAGATCCTTGGACCTACAACTAAAAATTGAAATTAATTTCATTTATGTGACTTAATATTTTAAAAAGTGATTATTTAACTAAGTTTTTTAAATATAAAACAATTTTTTATTTTTATTTTCTTTCAAATTGGAAAGAGTTGTTTGTAGACATGATATAGGCCAGACTTACATTTTCTTTTTGTTCATTTAAAATATGAGTCAAATCATACCAATGCAATTTTTAAAAAATTAGTTATGTTAGGTCGAATGTTTATTTTCTCATCTCTATAATTGAACTGTGTTAAAAAGAAACTTTGTAAGATTAATACAAATAAGTTTAATTTATGTTTTTAAAGTCTTCTATATTTAACAAAAAAAAGTTGACGGAAACATTTTTTTTTTTGGTAACAATTTGAATGGTTTTCTTCCCAAGTAATTTTGAAAGAGACAAACAAAAAGAAGAAAGATAAAACAAATTTCTTTGTAAACTAAAAATAAAGATCTATAAAAGATATACAAGATAATTTCCTCCAAATAACTTTTGTCTAAGAAAAAAATAATTTTAGTTTGTTGTTATTTTAGAAATATTTATATAGAATTCTGTAGAATAAAGTAAAAACAACTATTGGATAAGTTTGTGGTTCTGAATGGGATAGTTCGGGTCCACCCATTAATCCCAAAAAACGAATCATCTGTGTGTGCAAACTTGTTAGTAGATAGATCTGAATTTAGAAGCCACCGGAAGACTTTTCAAGACTGAATGTGCGCAAAAGGTAATCCCTACTTATAAAGAGGTGTTTAAAACCGTAAAAAGTTATAAAAATTAAGGCTTAAATACTGTTCTTTATTTTAATCTAATGTTTTTTATTTTTCTATTTAATAAGATTTCAATTTTTGTTAATAATGACATTTAAATAGTTAACAATATGTAAATAGTATATGTCACGTGTTTGTGATTTTTTAAAATTTGTTTAAAATTTTTTTAAATTTTTTTTGTTTCTTAATTTTAAAATAAAATTGTTCACGAATCAAATCATAACAGTATCACAAATCATAACAGTATCACGTGTTAGTACCAGTGTCACATGGTAGGTATAGTATCACGTGTCAGTGTTTTATATTTTGTTCTTAGAGAGTCGAATGTATATCTTGTTGATGACGACAACCTCATGGTGGTCCGTTAGAATCATGATCTATTCGGTGAAAAACCTCTGCGAAGCCTCCAATCTCTGATCTATCGGTGAAGATCGAAGAATCTCGTAGCGAAAGACTTTGAAACTCGAAGTACTCTCGGCGGAAGAACGAGAACTCGCGGTGGAACGACACAGAACGAACAGAATAGGTGACAAAGTGGCTTAACGAGCTTCCTCAAGGTCTATCAATGGAGGAAGTCGGTAGCCCACACTCACATTCACTCATGGTCTTCCCAAAAGGGAGGAACCCTAAATGTTAGAGTTGGTGAACTTTGAAAGGGGAGGGAAACTATCTCTAAATTCAATTCAAAACTCAATATTATAGTGGTAGCTTGCCTCTTTATAATGAAGAGAATAGGCAAGACTAAGAACCCTAATGACTAATCCTAACAGCAAGATAGTCGTGTATAGAGAAAGGGAAGTGAAACGTGACTAAACCTAGTAATATGTGGTTAAGGATCTAAGGGTGGAAGAAAGAGACAAGAAGCAGCCTTTCGAGGAACCCTATATGCATGTGTCTATGAGAAGGAAAATGTTTGAGCCCCTTTGAGATGTTGGAATCCGTAATGTGATGTTAGACTATCATGAGCTGCGTTTGGGGTAAGCCCAACCTAAGTTGTTGAAAGAAGTTGGCTTGCTAGAGGTCCAAAACACAAGACACGTGCCCTATGGATGCAAATCTGAAGTAGTTGATGGAAGGCTTTAATTGGGCTTCAGGTCCAACGTCAATGCAAGAAGGAATGTTGAATGCTTACCCTTGGAGGAAATATAATTAGGCTACTGGAAACCAGTTAACATTGGAGCATTGCATGTTGCTTGCGTGAAGACTTGCGCTGCTTATGTTCATGGCTAAAAAAGAAATGCAACGAAATAAAAGTGGGCCAAAATACAAGCCCAAGAAAATTATTAACCCTATACATTTATTTAAACATTTAAAGACATAAAAAGAAAATGGGCCCATGCATTGGCCCAAGCTTTAAGACCTTAAGGTGATTTCCATCATCCCCTCCTTCTTAAAGATGATCTGTCCTCAGATCAAGAAGGTTCTTATGGTCTATAGCTTTGGATGCTTTATTGCCTCTCATATCAAAGATACATATGCAATAGGCATAAAAAAATTTCATTAAACTCTTAGATACCATGCAAATTATATTTTCTTGATACTTGTGAAGTAGGGCTTTTAATTTTGGAAGGATTTTCAATGAAGCCCCTTTCACAAAAGTGTTGTTGTACATTTTGAATTAATTGACACCTAAAAGGTAACATTAATTCCAAGTGTATATGTGCAAAATTTATTGAGGAGATTGAAATATTTGAAGGAGAAAATGTACTTGAAAAACCCTTAAAAATAGAGGAATGTATAATGAAAGGAGAAGTATGTAAAGAGTGGATTACTCCTTTTAAAGTTTAGGTTGAATGATTAGAAAAGGAATAAAAAAGGATAACTCCTTAAGGTGGATTCTCTCTCCCTTAATTTTTCTTTCAAACGCCTCCTTTTGTCTTTTCTTTTTATCCTCTCGTTCCACTTTTTCTTTTTCAAGTTCTAGTTGCTCTTGTTCAAATTTTCTCCTTTCCGTCTCTTCCTTTTCTCTCATTTCTTTCTCACTTTTATCAATTTTTTCATGCTATCTTCTTTTATCCTTTCTTTCTTTCTTCTAATTCAAGAGCCAATCAAGTTTCCCTTTAAACTCATCTTCTTGACAAGAGAACTCACTTTTAATTTTGATGAATGTTGTTCCTATGCTAATGAATTCTCTCATATGAGGTTGTTTCTCTTTGGTTATCTTAAATGAAGAAGGGACAAAATTTTGTCTCAGCATACTCTCAACTCATAAAAATCTCTAATGATAGATTTTCTTTCCTTCTCCACTTTAGATTGTCTATTTTCCCACCACTCATATGCACGTCCTACAAATTTAGAAATGTAATGACTAAGTATGTCATAGTGACTATATCTATCAAATAATGGCTGCAACAACTTCTCTGTTTCCATCTCTTAAGTTATATATGCTAATTAATGCACCTATACCTCACCAAAGAAGGGAATTTTACTGTTAAATGTATGATGCAACTCATTGTCAGGATTTTATCTTCATGGTACGCTGAGCAATTGATGCTTTGAGAGAGGAAAGGTGTGAAGATATATACAATATCAGAGAAGAGAGAAAAGCAACGAGAAGAAAAATTTCATTAATTGTGTTACTATAGTACAAAGATAGAAAAAGGAGTATTTATATATGTCTAAACCATTTATAACCAACAATAATAAAGATGCAACATAACTATTAAAACTAAGAGCCCCCCTCAAGCTGGGAGTACAAGTTTAATCCTAGCTTGAAACATATACTCTTGAAATTTGTAGGAGGTAAAGGCTTAGTAAGAATGTCAACAAGTTGTGATTTGCTTGACATAGGCAGAAGCTTTAGCAAACCATTGTTGATCTTTTCCCTCACAATATGGCAATCTATCTCTATGTGCTTAGTTCTCTCGTGCATGACTTGATAAGATGCAATTTGAATAGCCGATTGATTATCACAGTAAAGAACAATATGACTCCTATGATTGATTCCAATGTCATCAAGCAGGTATTTTAACCATTGGATCTCATAAGTTGTGGCAGCAAGGGCCCTATATTCAGCCTCATATGAACTTCTAGAAACAATAGGCTACTTCTTTGAATGCCATGAAATGGGAGAATTCCCAAAGTATATAATATAATATGTCACAAACTTTCTTGTCTCTTCACATCCAGCCCAGTCTGAGTCACTATACCTTTTCAATTGAGCTTCACTATTGGCAGTAAGGAAGATACCATTTCCCGGAGTCTTCTTCAAATAACTTATGGCAGCTTGTTGATGTATACTAGTTGGTGCAGAAACAAATTAGCTTAGATGTTGAAGTGCATGGTTGATATCGAGTCGTGTATTGGTTAGGTATATAAGTTTCCCTATCAGTCTTCTATAAGAAGAAGGATCAAGAAGGATGCCCCCTATATCAGCAACAAGCTTATGATCCATAGGAGTGATGGCAGGAGCGCAATTCATCATTCCTGCATCTTCAAGAAGATCCAATACATATTTTCTTTGACACAAATGAATTCTTGTTTTATTTCTAGCAACCTCTAATCCAAGAAAGTATGTTAAATCTCCAAGGTTTTTAATTTTGAAAGTTTCATTAAGGAGGTGTGTCAACTTTTCTATCTCAACTACATCATTTCTAGCCAAAATTATGTCATCCACATAAACCAATGCAATAGTCATGCTATTTTTAGTACGTCTAAGAAACAAGGAGTCATCAACATTAGATCTAGCATAACCTTGCAAGATAAGGAAAGAAAATAGTCTTTCGTACCGTTGTCTGTTGGCTTGTCTTAGCCCATAAAGAGACTTATTTAGTTTGCAAACCTGTCCAGCATTGCTGTCCATACTTGGTGGAACCTGCATATAAATTTCCTCATGCAATTCTCCATGCAAGAATGCATTGTTCACATATAACTTTTTAAGGTGCTAGTCATTCGCAGCAACAATAGAAAGTAAAAGTCTAACAGTGGTAAGTTTGGCTACAAGTGAAAAGCTGTCAAGAAAGTCTAGACCCTCTACCTGGGTATAACCCTTAACAACAAGCCTAGCTTTGTATCTATCTATGCTCCCATCAGCCTTCCTTTGGATTTTATAAACCCACATACACCCTATAGCAGTCTTATTTTGTGGCAAACTAGTGACAGTCCAAGTATTGTTACTTTCTAAAGCACTAATCTCAATATGCATGGCTTATATCCAAGAAGAATGTTTACAAGCTTCATTATAGCTTCCTGGTTCACCTTCAACATCAATGGAATCAACAACATGTTTAAAACTCAAAGACAATCTATCATAATGCATGAAAGAGGAGATATGATACTTGCTACTAAAAACGTTTTTATTGCTAGCAGAGTTAATAGTTACCTCATAATCCTTAAGATAGGAAGGAGGATTTCTAACCCGTGTGATGTGAGTGTCTCTCTGAATAAAGTCTGAACTGGTGCATCGATCTTTATTATCGGCTGATTGGTCTTTATATAACAGAGGAGCTTCATTGTCACCAAAGTAATCAAAGTTGTTGTGCATCGGTAAGGGAATTTGTTGTCTATCCTTATTATCATCATGACGTTTCCTATAGGGAAAAATAGTTTCATAGAAAAGCACATTTCTGGATATAGTTACGCTATGATTTTTCAAATTAAAAACTAAATATCTCTTTGTGTTGGGCTTATATCCCAAAAACAATCCAGGACTGGCTCTATGATCAAATTTCTTCCTCTGTGCAGTAAAAGTACTGGTATAGCATAAATAACCAAACACTTTAATATCAAAGATGTCACTCAACTTATCATACAATTTTTCCTAAGGTGAAACATTATCAAGATTTGGAGTGAGAATTCTATTTATGAGATAAACAACATGTTTCACAACAAAACACCAAAATTGTTCACATAAGTTTGCTTGAAAAAGTAAAGATCTAGCCACATTAAGAATGTGTTGATGCTTCCTTTCAACTATGGCATTTTGCTCGAGTGTTTCAACATAAGTGGTTTGATGAATGATGCCACGGGAAGCATAAAAATTATCCATTTTAAATTCCACAACGTTATCAGATTTGATACATTTAACTACTTTCTCAAATTGAGTCATCACAAGTTCAATAAAATTAATCAAGCAATTCCTAGCTTCAGATTTATTTTTCAAGAGAATTCCCCAAGTATAACGTGTGTAGTCATCAATAATGGTCAAAAAGTACCTATTTCCATTCATTGAAACGCTGGGACAAGGTCCCCATATATCCACATGAATCAAGTCAAACTGGCACTCAGCCCTAGATTTGCTATTAACAAAAGGAAGTTTTCTTTGTTTTTCCAAATGACAAATGTTACAAACAAAATCATTTTTACTACTAATAAAACGATATTGCCTCTTCATTATTTCAAGTCTCCCAGCAGACAAATGTCCCATCCTTAAATGCCATATATCAGCATCATCATGAAGAGTAGTAACATTCAGGCAGAAAGAATCAGTATTTTGCAAACAAACAACATACAATCCAGCTTCAACATCAACTATACCAATCCTCTCTTTGGTCTTTATGTCCTGAATGATACAATATTTTGAAAAGAAAATTAGTTCAAGGTTATCGTTGGAAACCAACCGAGATATAGAAATAAGGTTCTAGTCAAAGTCTGGAATGTATAAAACATCTTGAAGAAAAAGTTTCTCACTAGTTTTAACAACTCCTTTGTGAGTAGCTTTAACATTTCTTCCATTAGGCAGTTTAACCGTGATAGGAATAACAGGATAGTAAGACAAAAAATTATCTATGCAACATGATACATGATCTGTTGCACCAGAGTCAAGGATCCAACAATTTTTATCTCTATTAAATTTGTTAACCGAAAAAATTTTACCTCCAAGCTTCAGAGTAGCACTCAGGTGTTGATAGAGCTGACTTGATTATTCGTCGACTCAATGTTACCATCAGTATCAGATTTTTGTATCATCTTCAAAAGGGTTTGATATTGTTGCTGTGAAAGTTTTAGATCACTAGAACTGTCAGAATTGTGTGGCACTCCAAAACAATTTCCTGTGTTCGTATTGACAATTTCTCGTACAGCTTCAATGTTATTTGCACTACTCCCTGCAGTTACTCTAGAATTGTTGGATTTGAACCCAGGAGGAAACCCATGTTTCCTGTAACAATTATCCATAGTATGAGCTGTTCTTCCACAATGCACACATTTCTTTTTGCTTTTATTCTTGTTTTCTTGACCAGAAAACCCATGTTTTCTATAGCACACAACCTTTGTGTGTCCTGGATGCCCACAAAAATGACAAGCATTAGAATTGATAGAATTTATGGAGCCAACGTTGTTAACCTTGGACTTATTCTGGATAGTGTCTCCATTGAGCTGCCTCTCTTGCTGCAACACGTAAGAGAAAATCTTGGCTATGGTGGGAATAAGCTCCATCAACAGAACATGAGACTTTACATTAGAGTATTGATCATTCAGCCTACTCAAAAATTGCATAGCTTGGTCCTCTCTCTTTCGTTGACAAATTAGGGAAAGAACCCCACATGGACACTTCTCCTTGCAGGAACACACAGGATCAGGACGAAAATTGTCCAACTCGTCCCACATGATACGCAACTTGGTAAAATACTCAGTGATAGATATTCTAATCTAAAATCAATTAAGGTCTCTAAAATTTTTAATAATCTTTTAAACACAAAATCAATTAATAATCTAAAATTAAAGATTAAATGAGAGCATGAATGCACATTTATCAATATTCTATTTAATATATATATATATATATATATATATATAAAATTATATAATGTCAATTAAAAATTAAGGTCCAATTAAGTTCAATCGAAAATATTTAATTAAATTCTTATTAAATTTCTTTTTTTAAAATAAGAAAAACTAAATTGTAAATACTCAATTAAAAAAATAACTTTTTGGGTATTTCATACATTATGAAAATTTAATAAGAAAGTTTTTAAATTTATCATTTAAAGCTTTAATCATATAGATATGAGAATGATGTAAAATGTTGTTATATTTTACCTTATAATATTTTATTCCATATTTGTCACTCAAAGACCTAGGTAGTGTCATTTTTCTAACAAGGAAAAGGCAAATGATATTTTGATAAAAAAAATTTATATAAATTTTGACAATTAATTATATTTGGTAAAAAGATCCTAAAATTTTATTATTTTATTCTCTTGATATAAAAAGCAATAGAAAATGCAAATGGAATAAATAAGCACGTGATCTAATAAAATGAGATGTTGCGCAAGTTGAAAAAGAATGTGATGCAAAAAAAAGAATCATAATTGCAAATTGAAATAAGTAAAAACACCAAACTTTTCTCAAACTCTCAACTTTTTGTTTGTTTGTTTGTATGATTTGTATCTGATTTTTGTGAGAGGAGGAACACTCATTTTAATTGAATTTCAATTTTGAAATGTGTTTTCCCGTGGTCTCTATTTTTATAATTATTAAAATATAAATTAATAGTTATAGCATTTAAATAGGTTTAATTATTGATAACTAATTGGTAAAATTAAAATTACACCATTTCCCAAATTTACAACTTAGTTTAAAAATTCCTTATTTTTATGATCGTGGTTGTGAATTAATTTATATATAAATTATATATAATTAATAACTTAATATATAAATCATTTTTATCTAAAATAAAATTTTGCAATATTATATTAAAGTTAACTTTTAATTGAACAAAATAAAATGATAATATTTAAACAAAAAAATGTATGTAAAAAAAAATAATACAAGAACATTGTTGCAAGAGATTACACTCATTTATAACCCAAAGATTATAAAGTGACAAACAGAAAAAATTTGAAAATTAACTAAAGAGAAAAATTTGAAAAAGGTAATTAATTATAATAATGATACTAATTATATAACCACTTATCAGTTAAGTTAAACTGTATTACTATTCCAAAAACAAAAAAGCAAATTAAGATTAACTTATTTAGACATCTTTAAAAAATATCTTATTTATCATAATTGCTATGTATACTCAATAGTGATAAGGTGTAGAGTTTATCATGTTCTATCTTTAACAGATATTTCAGAAAGAGAAAAAGAAAAATATATTTAATCTATCTTTAACATCGCCTCTAAATGTATCGAATTACTAATCATCATAAATCATAAATGGGTATAGAGATTGAAAGTGGAATGCAGTGCTCTCGGTGCATGCATATTCCCAAAGTCAACAATTTCTTCTCATCTTTTCACTTGTTCCCAAAATGCATTTTATGTGCAGTCAATTTATTTTCTAACATATCTTTTTGTTCCCGTCATTATCAATTCTTCCTTTTGTATTTGATCGCTTTGTTCTAATCACTTTCTTATTTTATTATACTCTAATACCAAAATCACTTTATTTAATTTCTAAAGTATTTTTTAAATACAAAAGCAAAATTAAAATTTTGTTAGAGATGAAAACTAAAACATATTTAAATCTAGCCATTTACTTGTAGATTGTAAAGTTTTTAAAATGTTTAGGTGGAAATAATAACAAATTATCCTGAGACATAAATCTTATCTTACCCAATCTTGGATGGTTTAGCTGTTTCATTTAAGTTATAGTAGGCAACCTTTTTTCTAGGTATGCGGCCTTGAGTAAGCGACCTTCTTTGAATAAATGTGTTATAAGATCTATGTGTTTTAGTTGCTAATCATGTCTTTGTTTTTGATTATGCTTGTAGTAACATTAGTTCATGGCCAAGTTCAGGTATTATTTTATGCCGGTTTTGTCCAAGTTCCGTATAGTACATCAGTCCCCCAACCTTTGGCAGAGCTTTGTTATGCTAAATGTTTTCGTAGTATGTTTGCAAGAAAAAAAAAATCCTCTTTTCTTGGTATCTCCCTAGGGTATGGTAGTCCCCCAACCTAAAGGAGTGGGAATGACGCGGAGGTTATGTCAGATAAGAGTCAGAAGGTCAGGGGTTGTGTCAAGAGAAGTTGAAGAGTCACCATAATTAATGCTTTAATAGACGTTTTCACTTTTTGTTATTGTGGTGTTTAGACAAGAAAACGTTTGGGGTAAAATTTGTTCTTATAAATAAGGTTTATTGGCAGAGGTGGTGTTTACTTGCTCATTTGCGTGTTTGTGAGAAAACTGCATTGCTCATTTAAAGTTTGTCTGACATGTTCTCTTAGTGTCATCATCTACGTATATTAAGGTATGTCTGATAGTGACTCTATTTTGGGTATGAGTAGTAGGTATAGTATCTCTACGAGCGAGTCGAGTGGCTCTTCATCTAGTGAATGGGGGTTTCATATGGAGGTGATTCTGGATATAAGGGAAGATCCATAAGAGGAAATGGCTGAAAGTAGTTTGCCAGGGAGAGGCGGATATGAGTGGGTGGCTCCAAATGTGCGAACTCAATACTCCTTGTTTAGATGGTCCCGACTATTAGAGTGGTGGTTGATGTGTGTCCGTATACTTGAAAGGGGTATTTCTTCAGATATTGTTTCTTTAGAACGTGTTAGTGCCATTGAGTATGTATGCCACAATCAAGATGTCCAAGCTCTAAAATTTGCTTCACCCAAATACCTAAAAATAATTAAAAACAAAAATTAGGCAAAATAATGTGAAATTAGTCCAAATTCGGAACAGTGGCCCAATAAAGCCCAACAGATGAAAAACACTCTAATGATGAACAATTAAGCACTAATCAATTGTCTAATGGGTGCATAAAGGCTAGTGGAATAGAAGAAAATAATGACTCATCACAAGAGCAAGCTGAAGAAGGATTCTTTTACATGTATATGTGCCACTTCTCACAATTGCGCGTTCAATTACCCCTGGATGATTTTACTATGGGGGTATTGTGCCTTCTGAACGTTGCTCCTACTCAGCTGCACCCTAATAGTTGGGGATATTTACATGCATTCTGACTATTATATCAGTCACTATACCTTAAACCATCTCCAAAATGCTTTTTATACTTCTATGATACTAGACCAAGGGACCCAATTACCTGGCTATCCTTGGTTACCTGACTTGGTATAAGCATTCTGGACGCCTTTTCTCAATCGTTCAAGCATTTTAAGGATGATTTCTTCAAAGTTGTGGTAAAACAGCTGGGGCGACCACTATTCTATAATGAGGAGGGGAGCACCAAATTTCCTTTTAGTTGGACAACTAGCCCGAGGCATTATAAGGGAACTAAAAAGGAGGAGTTATTAATTGATGACAAACGAGTAGTGGAGATCCTTAGGGGATTTAGCGATAAATTACCAACTAAGGGTCTAGTTAGGGTTTATTTATCAATGCATCCCATTGTTGATTTGGAAGGTATCCTACTTTATTTTGTGTATTTACTTTAGGTAAGAATGATAACAAATTGTGTTTTTGCTTTGTAGGTCACATGGCTCATATAGGGAAAAAGAACTTGAGCATGTTTAAAAGTTTAAGGATGGCATTGGCCGAAAAGGCCAAGAATGCTGGGGATGTTGATGTTCCTATATGAAGGAACCATTGTGATGAAGGATTGACCCCAACCAAGGATGGAGGCAGATGCTTAAGAAGACTAAGCATGCTTAGAAAGGAAGTTCACTAGTCTTTCATCCCTTTCATTTGTGTTTTTTATTTTTGATTCCCTAAGTTGACTTAGTTGAATCAACTTTAGTTGACTTGTTGACCTTTGACTAGGTTTGACTTGTTGACTATAGTTGACTTGACATAAGCCAACATGTTAATCTATGTTTATTTGCTTTGTAGGTTAATTAGGAATAAGAAAGCAATGCTAGGTGGTGCATGGTGATTGGGGAACATAAATGATGTGGAGGAGAGAGTAAAATAAAGGCATAAAGCATAAAGTAAAAGATATGAAGCAAGTGTACCTATGTACCTTTGGTCCCCTTTGTTTTTAGCACACTTTGGCCACTTTTTGGAGACATATGAGACACATTCTTTGTCTCCTTTTGTGCTAGAACGAAATTAGCCTTGCACACACCATAGTTAGCTCTTTTGTCTCTCATTTTTATAACCTTATTTGACCTAGTTTCTAGAGACATCCTTGGGTATCTTTTATTTGCTTAGAGGCCCCTAAACTCTTTTATATAAGGGGTGCTCCTAGACATGTAAAAGGGTTGAACATTTTGAAGTAAAAACACTCTTGTGTCTCTACCATTTGTGAGAGTTTCCTCCCTTGGGAGTGAATACTTTTACGCCTTATCTTGCATAGCAAGTGGCGGCACACATCCACTCATCTACAAGGTTGCCATGGCTTCTAGCCTTGCCTTGTAGTGGCGTGCTTCTCACATTTTTACCATTTCTTTCCTTTCCATTTTATGTTTTCTTCTTCCTTTAATTGTTCTTGGTTTTCTATGGTTTTTGTGCTTTTCATTTCCTTTTTGTTTTGAATCAATCCATCATCTTCTTCTCTTGAGCTTTGTGAAAGGAACCTTCACATCTAGATAGTTTGCTATCTTAATGTCCAGTGGGGATTTCACTTAGCTTTCTTAATCAACTCACACCATATTCAATAATCTTAAAAGAAAACAAGATAATACTTCATCATTTGGTATCTAGAGCCTAGGTTATCTTGAATATGGTGTTTTTCATGTGCTAACATTGTCTTGTTGTAGCTATCTTTGTATGGTTCGAATCCACTTCCATTACACACAAAAAACAGTGCTGGTAGAAAACGTGACAATTTTAAAACATTAAACTGCACCATCTTAGTGGTAAAAAAAATACGTTTTTGGTGTCAAAAGAAAGCTCTTTGAGTCTAGTTTCCAGAAAAAATAAGAACCAGCGCATTTTGAGTTCTGTGGAGAAAGTTGTGATCAAATTAGTGAGCAAAGGTCAGATCTGCCAAGAATACGTGAATCAACGTTTTCAGGTTCTTTTGTGGCAGTTTGGCTACGTTTTTTTCACCTCTTTAAGCTCCTAAATGTGGTTGGATAACATGTCTTTGGATGCTTAGTCTTTGAGCCTCAAATCCATGAGTTTAAATGCATGATAGCTACATGTTTGTGTCTTTGTGTATATCATGTTGAGTCTTTAAATGTGTCTAACTTTTACTTGAGTCATATGTCATATGTTAACTTGAAGTCTTCTTATTCTTGTTTTTCCAAGTATTTGAATATTGCTTTCACTTTATGTCTTGCTTGATGTAAGCTCCATGAAATTGATTTTGGCCTAAAACTTGAGGAACTAAGTGTCCATGCCACCTAAAACTCTTTCTCACCATTTTATGAAACTAGTTGTGAAAGAAGAAAAATTTTTGCACCAATTTTTGCCTAAAAACCGAGAGCAACCTTGCTCCTTGGTGAACTAAACCCAAAAATTGGGTGGCTGAGCATGCGGTTCCTTTGTAGGAGCCCAGAAACAAGCAGAAATACATGTGCCGCCTGGCAGCAGTTCATCGCCCGCCAGGCAATTTCTGAAAATTTTCCAGAAATTCAAAAATCCAACAAGACAGAAGGTATACATGCATAGTCATACGTATATATATATATATATATATATATATATATATCATGCAATTTATTCTTAAACGTAAAATTAACGAGTAACAACTCCCTTAACCTTGATTCCTCCTTCAAAACTCCTTCTTAACTCTCACTTTTCTCTCTTTGGTCTATGATTTACTCTCTTAAAATGCACCTATGGCAGCCTTAGCATCAACCTACTCTCTCACCCTTAATTCTCACTAAATTGCACCTTAATTAGCAATGATGGAAGAAAAAAAACGAAATTCAAGGTACATTAGTGGTTGTTTTTCCAGCCCCTCTTGGCTGCCCAGCTAGGGTTTTCTTTGTCCTTTCACATTCATGCCAAAACGAATTTTAGTAAAAATAGAGTTTAGTTTGAGTTCACCAAGGTTCAAACCCATACCCATACCAATGTCAAATCAATGCACAACCATTTAACCAATTCATGTTTCTTGATAATTCCTATAAATATAGGCTTAAATCATTACTCATCATAATCAAGCCTATTATTAAAAATAATAATAAATTAAATAGCACATCAATGGCACACATAGGACTCAAACCCAAGTCCTCTCACACAATCAAGTACTCTTAACCATTTGAGCTAGTACTTTTCCACATCATATCAATCAATAATTAATGCCATAAAGGCTCTCACTTTCTGCCTTTATTAATTAATTCTTATTTAATTAATTAATTTTAGAGATTCTTAAAATTCAAACCAAGCTTGGCAACTTGATATCAATCCTAACTTGATTAATAGTTTCAACACTAAGAACATGAAATTTAATAATTTAACGAGATCTCTGAGTAGATCAGATAACTCGGTTGAGCATGTTGAAAGATTGGATAGCTTAGTGGGAAGCTCAAATAGCTTAGTGGAGTAAGTGATTAACTATGAAAGCTTAGTGGGGAGCCTAGGTAGCTTAGTGTAGAGCCCAAGTAGCCCGAAGGAGCATGTAGAAAGCTTATATAAGTGGAGCAAGTGAAGAGCTAGATAGCTTGGTAAGACATTTGGAAAGCTTAGTGGTGCATTTGTACAACTTGGGTAGCTCAAACATTTACGGAGACAAGCTTATTACTCAAAGGTTAGAGCTTGAAAAAGGTGATTTGCAATAAAGAATTGAAAAGGAGGTTAGACACAAAGCAACCTTACATGCTGATATGATCCTATCCAGGAAAGAGTATGATCGCTTCTAATTTGAATCCCCGAGAGGCACAAAAAAAATAACAAAAGAACGCAAAATAAGATAGAGATGGGGAACGTCATAATCTAGCAGATTGATAAATCAAGTAAAGATTCTCTGCAAAGATGTTAATCTTTGATAAGAATCAGAGTTCTAATCCAAGAACCAAGAGAATCCTCTCTCAAAGAATACAAATGCATATAATATGACTCAAAAGTATTTACATTAGCTTTTGGTACCTCTATATATAGCAATATAAGCTTAAGAAAACCTAAAAACCCTAAAACAAAGCCGAAGCCCAAAAATATAAACACATAAACTAATTTCTAAAAGAATGTCCAAAGCCAAATAACATAGAAATAGAAACTAGCTTTCCTAATAACTATTCTTCAAATGTGCACATGATCTTCATGATCTTTGAGTTCCCTCCTTCATGGAACAATACTAGTAAGCTTCAAGGAGACATGTTTTGATATTTGACCTTGTCATAGATCCTTTGAATTGCAAATGATTTTCCTTAAGTTTTTCTTACATATGTTTAGGAAATAGTCCTCTATCATACCCTCCTTCTTGAAAAGAATTTGTCCTTAAATTTGTACCACTTAAAGTTCAAGAGATAGTCTTCTATCACACCTTTCTTCTTGAAGAGAATATGTCATTAAATTCGTACCACTTGAAGTTTAGGGGATAGTTCTCTATCATACCATCTTTCTTAAAGAGAATTTGTCCTCAAATTCATATATGACTTAAAGATTCCTTATCATTCTCCCATGTTTGTTTGGAGAGAATTAGACTCGAATTCTAGAAGATGCTACGAACAAACATAAATAAAAGACACAAATCTATAATCAAAAAATAAAATTCTACTAAAATATCAAAGGTTTTGAGGTCTGCCTCTAGGGTCAAATACCCATATGCACAAATCATCAAACAATTTTAAATTAAAGATGCAATGCTCAAAGACAAACAAAGGAATACTGCATAGGCAAACAACCAAACTATAGACATGACTTTGATCACCAATAGGTTTGTTAGGGATGGTAAACAATTTAATTCATGGACATATATTTCCAAGCTTGTGCCTTCTCTTTTTATCATCCATTCTTCTTCCCATTGATGATCCCATTGTTGCTTGATGAACAAGTTTTCCCTAGGTATCCTTTCTTTTTCCCATTGTTGATGTCATTGCTCTTTGATGAATAATTCTTCCCTAGGTAATAAAACAATAAGAGGAAAGTCAGTACTTTTTTTCAATGACAATTCAAAAAGCTCTCCTCTTTCTTTCTCTTTATATCTCTTTACTTCCTCCTCTATTTTTCTAGTTTTCAATAGGGATGACAATTCGGGATGGGCCAAGCGGATTGGCCCACTAGCAAGCATAAAAAAATGTGGGGCGGGCTGGGATGTTGAACCCGCTGGCCCGCACAGGGCTACAGTTCGTGCGGGCTAAAAGCGGGGCGGGACAAGCTGGCCTGCTAGCTCGCTTACAAAATTAAATATTCTCATTTTTTAGTTCTCACATCATTCCTCGCGTTGTTTCTATAAGTTCGTTTTATTTTTATTTTTATTTTTACTATTATGTTTATGTTTAATCATTGTATATAAGATAATTAATTTAGTTCTTGAATATGAAATATCTTTTTATGCATTTTTAGGTACTTGTCTTGTAAGGTGACATGTTGCTATTGTACTTTAACTATAATCTTCATTGCTATTGTTTCTTGTCTTTGATTAGGTAAACTAATTGGAATTATTTTGATACAAAATGAATATCAATTATTGTGAAAAAAATAAAAAAGTTTTTAGTTTGTTCATCACAAAAAAAAATATTTTGGTCATAAAAAATGTGGGCCTGGCCCACAAGTCAGAAAAGTAAACCGGATATTAAACTGTAGGGCGAGCCAACCTGACCTGCACTCTCGGTCCAAAACGGATCGGACTAGCCCGCTTTGCACCCCTAGTTTTCAATGACGATTCAGAATGCCCTCTTTTTCTTTCTCTTTTTCTCTTTTCTTCATCCTCTTTTTTTATAGTCTCTTCTTTCTTTCTCTTTTTCTCTCTTTTCTTCCTCCTTTCTTTTTCTAGTCTATTCTTTTTCTTTTTCTCCCTCTTCTTTCTACTCTTTTTGTCTTCTTTCTCTTGCTTCTTTTCCTCTTTTTTCTTTCTCCTCTCTTTCTTGAGTTTCTTTTTTCTCTTTTTTCTTCCTCCTCCCTTTCCTGAGTTTCTTTTTCTTCCTTTTTTCATCTTTCTTTCTCTTCTCTTTCTCTAGTTTCTTTTTGACTTGGATCCACTATTCTTTCTTTTCTTTTCAATTATGCAATTCCACACACAAACAATAAAACTAAACAAATTACCTTTCAAAACCCTCAAATCATGTAAATCAATGTAATTGCACTTGCAAACAGTTGATTGGGACTACAATTAACAAAAAACACAAAAAACAAATAATTTCCACAAATCAAATGTAGAAATAAAAAATTATACAAAGAACACGAAAACATAAATGAAAAACTCGATAGAAATTGGATAAAACCTAAGGGGTTTTGCTCCTTCCAAAATTCTAAGTATAGTGAACAAAACAAAATTTCAGAACAAAGCACAAAACACAGACATTCAAAAAAAATTATTTATTTTTTATTTCATATGATAAAAAAATAAGATAGAAGAGGAAATTCAAACCAAAACCTTGCTCTAGATGCTAGATGATATTTGGTGTCGAAAATGAAATTCAAACCTAAACTTTGCTCTGAATACTAGATGATACTATCTTATCCAAGAAATAGTATGATCACTTTTGAAATTTAATCCTCAATAGGCACAACAAAAATAAATTAGAGAAGAACACATAATAATTATTGCATATTGCATCAATTGTCCTATGGCGGAGGCCAAGTGGGTCGGGTCACAACCGAATCATGGCACTTGGGTTGTTTCGCTCTTAAGTAAAAATAGTTGCGTCTAGACTAATGGCTATAGTTTTTGGCTTAGTGGTAAGCGCTTGAACCTAATAATTGGTATCAGAGCCAAGGTTACGAGTTCGATTCACAATGGGCAATTGTTAAAGGGAAGATTGTTGCGGGTTGCATGGTCACAAGTTCGATTCCCAGTGGGCAATTGTTAAGGGGGAGATTGTTGCGGGTTACATAATTGTCCCGTTAGAAGGCCAGGTGGGCCAAGTCACAATCTTCTGATGAACCTCGGTGGGGTGGGTACCTAAGAGCGGTATACCGACTTCAACAATCTGCCACATCTCTTTGTTGTGTAACACTCACATTGTTTCCCGAACCCCACACTCTTTTCACTCATGTTCACACTAGATCAGGCCCCTTGTGGAGCTTTGATACCATAAACTAATTTCTAAAAGAAAGTCCAAAGCCAAAAAACAAAGAAACATAAACTAATTTTCCTAATAACTATTCTTTAAATGTGTTCATGATCATCGTGTTCTTTAAGTTCCCTCCTTCATGGATCTTTGATCTTGTCATAGATCCTTTGAATTTCAAATGTTCTTCCTCAAGTTCTTCTCATATATGTTTAGAAGATAGCCCTCTATCATACCCTCCTTCTTCAAAAGAATTTGTCTTCAAATTCATACCACTTGAAGTTTAGAAGATAGTCCTTCATCACAAGCAAACTTAGATAGTAGAAGGCATGCTTTTGTATAAGTCATGCTTGAAACTGAACAAGATATTTCAAGATTTCAAAAACAATTGCCCCGAGAAGGATTTTAGAGTTGTACTAGAAGTGCAAAATGAGAAATAGCTTGAAATGGATGTTTCTCTTTGCTGCGTAAGAAATTTTCCATGGTCTTAAAAAAAACTCACAGTGGGCATCAAATTTTGGAATGGTCGATTGAACAAATTTTTCTGATTCAGACATCTTTCTTCCATTTGCTTATGCACTCACACTATTTCCCAAATCCTACACTCCTTTCACTCTCATTCACACTACACAATATTTCCCAGACCACACACTCTTTTCACTCACGTTCACACTAGATCAGGCCCATTGGAGCTTTGATACCATAAACTAATTTCTAAAAGAAAGTCCAAAGCTAAAAAACATAGAAACATAATTTTCCTAATAACTATTCTTCAAATGTGCTAATGATCGTCGTGTTCTATAAGTAAGTGATAACGCTGTCGTTGACGCGATCAAATTAATATTACTTATCTATAACAACTTCAGTATTGTTAAGAAAATAGTCAACAAAATAGTAAGGGTAAAGTAACCCAAAGTCGTCTCCCAACGAACACGGAATTGATTTTTAACAAGTTAGTTCTTATAAAACTATACAAGAGTTAGTCAAATAAAATTATAAAAATATGAGGGATAAAGATTAAAAGATAAAATAAGATATAAACAATAGTAAAGTAAGTAGATTGATTCCATTGCTTTTTCAAAATAGATTCATCATCGGTTATCTAAAGATTATTGCTCAATTAATTATTGTTGTAGATTTACAAATTAATCAATGTAAAGTCTCAATTAATTTGTTGGCGTTCTCACTTTTAACCAAAGTACAGTCTCAATTAAAAGTGAGAACTTTTAGATTATCCACAGTAAATTCAACCAAAGTACAGTCTCAATCAAATTTACTATGCCTAATCATGTCTA
>Ga0209589_1002903_pt1 | contig 29911 bp, 16 predicted proteins | sample CowpeawhiteBW_FD_187525 | JGI IMG/M metagenome (GOLD analysis project Ga0209589, IMG submission 187525) | Root nodule microbial communities of legume samples collected from California USA - Cow pea white BW (SPAdes) (version 2) | ecosystem: Host-associated > Plants > Roots > Nodule | place: USA...
ATATATTTTTTTATCTATTATAATATATATATATATATATATATATATATATATATATATATATATATATATTCATGGATCAATTATATATACACACAATTGATGCAATTGATACTCATAGGATAGAAAAGAAAAAAATTCTCAAATTTGCAAAAATAACCTGTTAGATAATAATAATAATAATAATAATAATAATAATAATAATAATAATAATAATAATAATAATGCTAATAATAATAGAACATTTTATTATATCATGCTAATTGTTTGAATGAGTTAAGACTACTCATTTAGGTTATACAAGGGCATGTTCCATGTTATAATTTCTTAAAATGTCACACAAATTGAGCATGACATCATGAATTAATAGACATTTCAAATGTACATGTGTCTCAAATAAAGAATAATAAGTTGATTTAAACATGAATAATCGACTAAAAGAAATAATTCATAATGTTGAATATATATTATGTTTTCTAACTTCATGTATATATGATAATTTATGCACTGATGTAAAGAAACCTCAATATGTAAGATCCCTAATCTCTAGTGTTTGTCAACAATATTAAAAATGTTGAATGTGAAGACAAGAAATTAATGGATTGATAAAATCTTTGGGACTGGTATGCTTCTTAAATGCAACATGTTGATAGACAATTATGAGACAAAAAAGATAGTGTGTTTGATGGTATGAAGCGTAAAAGAATCCATGCATGTTAAACAATTATACATTGTAGAGGAAAAAATGTGATAAATTACATCAACATCCATAGTGTGGGATTTTACAATGGTGATTTGGAATTTGATGTTAGGAAAGGTATCTTGTAAAAGTGCTATGGTATCTTCCTATAGTTTAGGGGTTGAAACAATTGTTCAGCAATGAAAATGATACAAAACTGATTAGATGATATGTAAATGACATAATTGTAATGGTCATTTAAGGTATTCAAAAGATTGTTTGCAATGGAAGACAATTGATTTCATGCTCCTAAATTTTGACAATGAATGAAAAAACAATAGGCTTGGACTTACTATAGATGGAATGACTTCATATGAAAACTTATGCAATAAACATAGTCCATGATCTTTATTGTTAGTGATTCACAACTTACCTTTGTGGTTGTTAGTACGATTTGTTCAATGATAGTGTGCCAATCACATAGCAAGTAGAAAGTAATTATTGTTCTCCCAAAGAACTTGTGCAATATATGACAATAATTGCAATCAACAAATAATTTAGATAAAATAATATTTCAATAAATTGTGTTGATGTTTAAGGAATTAAAAGTATGTAAAAACAAATAAATCTCGTTTTTGGATTTTGTTGAATACTTAGAATGCATAATAAATTAGAAATGATAAGTTATTATTTAGGTTAAACTTCATATAATCACTCAACTTCTCTCCATTTAATGTTAGTTAACCTAGAAGTTTGCTCCAACCCTAATTTCTTAGTAAAATAAGCTTATATTTCCTTATTAAAGTCAATTCCTTGAACACTTAATAAAAAAAACTTGTTTTCACAACAAGGGTTTAAAACAACTAATGAGTCAAACTTCATTCCTAGATGTAAGCTTAGCTTCATATACTTTTCTTTGGTTCTAAATTGCAAAAGATATTTCCCACTTCCCAATAAATCAAATATCAAGTTATGGATGATCAAGTTTTAAGGATTAAGCATAGAAACAAAATATTAACATTGAATGGAAACATATATATAAAGATAAACAATAGCAATTACACGAGAGTTTAATTTGTTACATTTAACTCCAACAAAATGATTTTATGTTATTCGTTGTCATGAGCTTGAAAGAAAAAGGTGAACAATGAAAGAAGATGAAGATCCAAGGAAGAGAATGGAGCTCTTTAAGGAACCTTGACTGCCCACAACCTCCAAAACTTGTTTACCTCTTTAGAACCACATAAAAAGCCTTATTACTTTCGAAAAGTGATAAGAAGTAAGCCAAAAGTGTCGCATAAGCAAAAGCAATGCCTAGTGTCAAATACTCTAAACTTGGTGCCTCAATACAAACATAATTCTTTGTTCAACTAGTGCTCAATGCAAGTCATCCTATGTTGGACGCATGCACTCAAAGGCAAGAAATGAGGTCTTTATCTAAGTCTAGATTAGTGGTGCTTAGTCCTAATGGTGAATTTTCCTCTTTGGCTTTATAGCATTGGGCTGGATTCAAGTGGTACACAATGTAGGTGATTATTTAAAAATTCCAATTTGACCTTCTACCAGCACTTACTTGTATTCCAATTTGCTTCGCTTGGCCAAGGGCGTGTTGTTCAATTATCAAACAAAAAATAATAGGGTTAATGATATAATTAGATGAGAATAACCAATATCCAACTACTTACAAATATAAAAATGAGGACTAAAGTAAGATAAAAACTGAAGAAAAGTTGGTTTTATAAGTTAAAATGACTTATATAATGGTGAAAATTAATATTATCAATGGTTTTGCATGAAGCATAACCTTGTGATGTTATCTTTTATGATCTCGAGTTTGGGACAACCAATAGATAACATTAATGCATATTTAAGCCTATTGGTTGAAGATTTGGAGATGTTATCGGAGAAATGTGCTGATGTATTTGATGGTACACATGTGACTCTTTTTAAGTTATGATCATGTTATTTTATACATTAATGACTTTCCAAACATATGATAACTTGAGTGGGTACAATATTATTAACCACAAATCATGCCTTATATGTGAATAGAGTACATATGTCACCATCAACTACAACATGGAATGAAATAATATACCTTCAAAATAGGAATTTTCTTAGTTCAAACTATCATTTTCACATATCAAGGAAAATAAACTAATAGATCTATAGAAAATGAACTAACTTTGAAGACCTTAAGTAGATCATAAGTATATGAAGACATGAAAAACATATAAGTTTTTCTCGGAAAGATATTAGTCGTATATGGAAGAAACACATAGAAGAAACAAGTGATTTTCAATAAAAAATAAATTATGAACTATTAACATTTCAATTGAAATAAAAAATATGTGATTGATGATATGTGATGAGTATAGATTGAGGTAAAATACACACACACACACACACACACACACATATATATATATATATATGTATATATATATATGTATATATATATACATATATATATATATATATATATATATATATATATATATATATATACATATATATATATATATATACATATATATATATATATATGAGACAAGGTGTGGTGATTTAAGTTTATATAAAAATGTGATATTGAGCTATGTTGTAATGTAGTGAATGCAGTGACTCCTAAAGAAGGAGTACTACATTGATGTGATGTTAGGTGGTGTATTGAGAGAAATTTCGTATAGAGATTATCTTGACTTTACTAGCATCCTACTCACATAGAGGAAAATATCTAGTTGTGAGAATATATGAGGTTTATATATGGAGTTTCGATAGATCAAACTCTCAAATATAGAATTTACCCTATCATGCTGAGTGGAAGAGATGTTGTGAGGCAGGGGTGAGAGATGATAAATGTGGAATCTTTGAATCTACTCAAAGTAAATGTCTAAGTCTTGAGAGCCAGTGGATTGTGATTTCATATCTATGCTAGGGAGGGCAAGTTTCGGTGTAGATATTTGATTATTGTATATATGTTTAGTTGGTTATGATAATGAGAAATTATTACGATTATGAGAAAACTTAGAATTTGTATGGTCTCTTATAATTACACTAGTTTATCCTATTGTCTGTTGTGTTATGGTTTATACACATGCTATGATCATATGTTATACATGAGCACATGATAGTGTAGGTATGAGAGTGTGAAACAATAAGACTGGTGATGCTCTTCCTAGAGAAAGTAGTTATTGCTTAGGTATATAATTATTGTATTATATAAATCTCATAGTTGATAAAGTATAGATATGGCAAATAAATCTGGCCCCGTGGGTATTGTCCGAACTCGTCCCTGTTTTGTCGGAGAATCCCAGCATTGACTAGGTATGGATATGAGTATGAAGAATCTCTGACTTTTTCAATTAGGTATAGAGATGGGTATGGGGATGTACATATCCCCGTCATAATACTCATCCCCGCCATAATACTCGTCCCTGCCACATCTCCCTCCTCATTTAAATTATTAAACAATTAATTAAGTAACCATATATATATATATATATATATATATATACTTTCTATTTTTTATTTCTTTTATTTATTTGGTTTGTCATAAAATTCATTCGCATTTCCAATATATTTTTCATCTTATCATAACATTTATGTAATTATGTTAAAATGATGTATGTTAATTAAAAAAAAATTATGTCTCATGTTTGAATATTTCTATTATTTTTTAATATTTTTATTTATTATATATTTTTCTTTAACATGAGAATGTTGAATACTCTCAATTTAAGTGTTTAATAGCGTAAACCTTTCATCTACTAGTAATATTGGAAAAAAAATATTATTTACTTATTATTATTCATTTTTGTTTCTTTTGAAGAACTCTTTTATTTCACTAAAACAATTTTCGTTATTTCTCAACCATCGAGTATATATGATATGTTGATATTTGAAAAGTTTTCTTAAATCTCTAAGGTATTTTTTTTATCTTATCGTACCCTTAATTATATATTTGTTTTTCTTTGTGTGATTTCTTTCAATAGTCTCTCAAATTGTATTTAAGACACACATTTGTTAATTTTTTATATATTTTTATTTGTTGTTTATTTTCATCATATAGAATACTATTTCGATATATTTTATCTAATTATTTTTTTATTTTCTAACTCATTATCAATCATACCGTAATTTATTTTTTCACTATAATTCTACAAATAACTTTTATTGACTACAATATAAAAATTTAATGTAATTGTCATGGATATTTTTTTATCACCATCCAACATATATCGGAGTTCAAAAGATACAAAATCTATGTCAAAATTTTATTATTATGTTTATTATTTATTTTTTGCGTCATTTTGATCAAGTGATGTATTATAACTTTTATTAATGTATAAAAAAGAGATTTATTAGAATTTAAAAAATTGAAGTAAACAAACATTTAAAATATATTTTAATTTGAATATTTGTTTTCCTTTTATATTTTTGAAAAAATAATTTTAAATTTTATCATCTAGGTTTCATTAATGTTTGCAAATTTAATAGATGTTTTGGTTCTCATGAAATTTTATTTGGGATTTTAATCTAAAATGTAAATAATTATAATTTATTTCAAAGTATTTGATATCGAAGAAACCATCATCCTCCTAATATTGAATATTTGATAATATTATGTTTTCTTTACGTATTTTTTTTATTACTTTATAAAAATTAATTAAAATTAATATTGAAGTATAAGAAAACGGGTCCCCTACCATCCTTAATCAAGTTCAAAAGTTTATTTTTTTATTTTTTTTTCATGGAAGATTTGCAAATACATTTTGTAATAGTTGGTTTATGTTTTTTTTATCAATTATATAACGCTTTAAATTAGTAAGTGAATCTTATTAAATTGGACGTTACCTTTCACATACAAAACATGGTAACTAAACAAATAATTTGAAGTTTAAATGACGTTTTAATTGAATTATATAAATTTATTTTTCTTAAAAGATTACGAAAATAAATATCTTTCGCTTACCTTAAATTCGCTATAATTTTGTTTCTAATATGTGAATCGGTCCATAAATTTTTAGTAATTAGTGATTTAAAGTCACTACAACAATTTATAGTTTAGACCACACTAAAATAGATAACGGCTAAATAAATGTAGCCTAAACATATAATAAACAACATTTTTATAAATGATGTATAAATATCATATCATGAAAGTCCATGATTATATAATTGTTGCTTTAAACTATGTGGGCAAAATTAGTAAAAATGTGGTCTAAAAATATAGGTAAGGTATAAAATCAACATGTAAAATTGTTGTTTATTGTGAGAATTTTAAGCAACGATTTTAAAAATATTGTCATACTAAAAACCGTTGTCTATTACCTATAGCTACACTCACCTATACCACGCCTAAAAAATGGTGGTCTAATCTTTAGACCACGGTTTTTATAATTTATATCATAATTTTATGTTGTTGTCTAAAGTGATTTTTGTTGTAGTGAGTGTTTTCATTATGTGCCAAAACTAAGTGAGCATTACAAAAAATAAAAAAAATAAAAATTCTATTCATACCATCGAAAAAGAGAATCATATATTTCTAAGTGTTGATTAATTTTTCATTATTAGAACAATTACAGGCAATCACGGAAAAGAGAATTAAAATTCACTGTGAAGAAATGATTATCCAAAAGGAGAATCCATTAAAAGTGATGAAAGGTCCAAACGAATAATGACATGCTTGTAGTTAGGCAACACTTTCAGTATCTTAATCATAATTTAGAACTTCACATGTCATAACTATTAACTATTCAAAATATATATATATTTCCATCGGTTAGGGTTATAGTATTTGTGTTCACAAGAAAATGACGCACGTGTGCACGAAGTTAATAGATGATGAATTAATAATCTTGACAAATAGGATGCAATAATGCAATTGTGAAATTAAGAATATGATGATGGTAATTAGTAGTCAATATTAATATAAAAAGTACCACTCTTTCTAAATTAATATTATTTACATAGGTTGAGTAATATATCATATCTAAATTAATTTATATAAAAAGTCCATTTCTACCCTAGAAAAATTTGTTAAAAATCATAAAATTATATGGATTTTATTTCTCGGTTTATGAGTGAAATTAATAATTTTTTAAAATAAATTTTAGTTAATAATATAGAGAATGATACAAAATAGTATATTAATACATACGTTATTATCACCCTCTAACATAAAATTTTGATTCACTGTTATTATTTCATCAATTGCTTAATTTTAGATAATTTTAGAAAATTAGAAGGTGAAATATGTTACTAAAATTTTATAGAAATCAAAGGTCTACATTTGCAAAATTTCTTGGACCAAAAAGGGAAGTTTGACTAGAAAAAAAAGTTAAAAAGACTGCAAAAAGAAAACCTATTAATAATACTATTATTAAATTCTTATTGTAATTATTATTTTTAATAAAATATTTTTATTCAGACATAACCAACAACTTTAGTTTAAGCACAGACCATGAAACAAGTTTTGTATTGTAGTTGTTGGAATTTGATTCACTTTATTGAACCGGTGAATGCATGCACAGCTTTTAACACGTAGTCTTATGATGCGGCTTTAGTTCACCCTTTCAGATTTCGCCTATCATGTTTCTTGTGAGCATATCTCCACCATAACGTAAATGTACCCTCCAATCAGAGTCGCAGATCTACACAATTGTGTGGGCCCCACGCTGATAAAACTATGGGGCCCACAGGAAACTTCCTTGCTCCACACGATTACCTGGCCTGCAAGGGCCACAACGTTTGTACAACGCACACAATAGTACACTCCACGTGGCGTCTTTTATCTACGTTTCGAATTTGTCCCTATTTTTTATTATGTTTCAATCTCATTCATTTTCTCTAGCTCCAGTACTTTTCTTTTACCTTTTAAACATTTATTTATTTTCTCCATAGTCAGAAAATTTTAATTTTAAAAAATTTAAAATCATTAACTTTAATTTTTAATGTGTATTTTAGGATAAGTAAATAATATATATTTATATTTATTAAATTTACTTTTGAGAATATCTGTTGATACTATATTAACATTTGTAAAAAGCATTTAAAAATATTATTTTATTTATTTTTGGTTTAGCAAGTAATGAATAAATATTATATTATATTAGAAATAAATAATAATAATAATAATAATAATAATAATAAAACAAATAAACAAAAAAGTATGTTTATTATGTAGGAACTAAAATAGTTTTAAACTTCAATAAATAAAATTTACAAGAAAGAGTGGAGATAACATATTTCTTACAGAATTAAAAAAAGTTAATAGACAATAAGTCTATTTAAATATTTATGAATTATGAATTGTCCACTAATAAAATCCATACATTAATGAAAAGTAACGATCCAGTCTTTGTTATATTAATGATGATTAAATAAATGTCGAATTTTTGTTAAAGAAATTTAAAGTTAAGTTATAAATCTGTCCAATAGATTAATTTTAAGTTTTAATATTATTTATTGAAAAATTCTGACTACTAAATTTTCTGTGTAAATATTTTAAACATTTTTGTTAATTTTAATATTTTTTTCTTATTTTCGTTGATATATTTTTTCTGTTTTTGTTATGTCTCCTGCACTAACATAATACCTTAAATAACGTTTTGTGAGAGATTTTAAAGCTAATGAAAGGCTTTACTTTTTTTTTTAGAAAATTTCAAATAAATAAAAGATTGTAATTTTTTTATGAAAATGTATGTTTTCCGTTAAAAATATAAATATGATTTTTTTTTTAATGAAAAGGTGTATTTATTCAGGAAATTGTGAAAGATTGTATTCTTTCGTGGAAAACATGTATCTTTTGAAAGATTGTATTTTCTTAAAACAATATAATAAGATAATATATTATCTTAAACACTGACGAGTCTTTATAAAGAGTTATTTCTCTTTACCAAAATATATACATATCAGCGAAGATTGTTTTTCTTCAAAATAAAAACATAAATTGCTTGCATAAAATAGATGAGCACGTAGAGAAAGTAACAAATTTAATTGTTTCTGTACATAGAAAGAAACATAGAAAGAATAAAGGAAATTATTGTTTTAAAAACTGTTACTGATAATAAATTTATTGTGTGCAACGAAGATCAATGAATCTCATTATATCTTGTAAGAATTATTTATTGTCGCTGTTATCATTTATGTAAATAAGTAAAGCGAATTAATCTAAAATTTAATATTCACCAATTATGGGACATGTATTTTCTTTTAATTTAATTATTTGTATGGTAGACTATAACCACCAAATTTTACACTCAATAACTTATAATAAGGCGAAAAGCTTTTATAATTGATCTTAAAATAGAAAAAAAAAAGAGTAATTTCATTTAAAAAGTTAACTTCCTTGTACAACCATTAAATTAGGAGAAAATTTTTATAATACGATAAAACCTATTTTAAGATACTTTTATAAAAATTAATAAAAGTAGATGATAAGTTTCTTATCCGTTAAAATAATGTATTTGGAAACTAGTTTAACAAAATCAGTGTTAGTGTGCGTGAGAAGCATGCTAACAGTCACGCTTTTTCACACAAACACGTTCTTTGGGGCAACTATAAATATTGAAGAGAAGGCAGAAACGTGGACTCAACGGTCCCTTCTCTCTCTACAAAGTTCCCATTCAGAAACAAAAACAAGAAAAAAAAAACACACTCTCTTCTCTCTAGTTTTTTTTTTTCTCTCTCTGCAATGTAGGTCGCCGGAGATGGCAAACTTCCACCGTAACAACGTCGAGAACGTGGTCCTCGGTCACCACCGTTCCAAGAGCACCTCCGTCGCCGGTGGCCACTTCCGCCTATGGCACTCCCTCTCCACCGCCTCCTTCCGCCGCCTGGTCTTCGATGCCGTCAGCTGCGGCGCTAGCTCCCGCTACGCAGAGAGATCGGACACGTCCTCCGAGAAACACCACCACCAAGCGAAACAACAGCACCGGCACAAGACGAAGCTGAATAACGCAAAGTCGGAGAAGCTCTCGGATCTGCTGAACCTCGCGGAGGTCGAAGCTGATGCGGAAACGAGGAAGAAAGAGGACAAACTCGAGGAGCTGAAAAGCCTAGTGAAGGAGCTTCATGAGGAGGAAGAGAAAGAAGAAGAATCAATGACGCGGAGAAGAGAAGCTGCTTGGAAGGTGAGGTTGCTAGCCAAAGAGGATTTGGAAGTTAGAGGGACGCTCGCGATGCTTGGAGCTATTCCTCCTCTCGTCGCAATGCTTGATGAATCCAAAAACGACGTCGATTTGCTCGTTGCTTCTCTCTACGCGCTGCTCAACCTCGGAATTGGAAACGACGCGTGGGTTTCTCTTCCTGTTCTCTTTTTTTTTTTTTGCTTTGTTTTCCTAAGGTTTTGTTTTTTCATCTTTACTTGGATGAATCATTACGAGTTACGAGGTGTCATTTTCCATTAACATTCTTTTTTGTTTGTGGTTAGCTTATTCATTGATGATTGATACGTCGCTTCTCATTTCATTTGATCCTCTCTCTTCTTTTCTGATTATTATTAATTTTCTTTAAACGTCTGATTATTATTCATTTTCTTTAAACGTCGTCTTTGCCTGTAAATCCTTCCTTGCTCTTTACTCATTTTATTTTTTTATTTTCTGTTTTACATTTCTACTTTGCATGAATCAAACATTTTCTTTACACGAGTATTTAAAAATATTTTTTCCTTACTTTCCAGTTCTGCACATTGTGTGGCCTTTCACTGTTTCTTGAATATGTTAGACTAATTCTGATTATTAATTTTTTTTAGCTGTATAGATATTTCTTGTTCGTTTTTCCGTTCTGCACATGATGTTGCCTTTGAGTTATTTCTTGAATTCTTTGACTGTAACTTTATGTGATTAACAATATAAGTTCGACAATCCTTTTTTCTTCTGTTTAATGTTGGGTGTATTTATATACATATATAAATGGTTTATGATTTATTTGTGGTTTTTTACACATGATGTTGTTGCCGTTCTATTCGTGATTAACGGTAAAGTTATTGATTTGTTTTTAATTCTTTTGGGTGTGTTTTAACAGGAATAAAGCAGCTATTGTGAAAGTTGGGTCAGTTGAGAAGATGCTGAAGCTGATTGAGTCTCCAGATGGTGTAGATTCTTCGGTTTCTGAAGCAATTGTTGCGAATTTCCTTGGACTTAGTGCGTTGGATTCGAATAAGCCCATAATTGGGTCTTCGGCTTCAATTTCTTTCTTAGTTAGAACCCTTCAGAGTTTAGATGACAAGAGTAGTTCCCAAGCCAAGCAAGATGCTCTACGGGCATTGTACAATCTTTCGATCTACCCAGCCAATGTTGCATTCGTTTTGGAAACAGATTTAGTTCTGTTTCTGGTGAACTCAATAGGGGACATGGAGGTAACTGAAAGAGCCCTTGCGATTCTCAGCAACTTGGTGTCGACCCGAGAGGGTAGGAAGGCGATTAGCGCAGTGCAAGATTCGATTCCGATCCTGGTGGATGTGTTGAATTGGACAGATTCGCCAGAATGCCAGGAGAAGGCGTCCTACATTTTGATGGTTATGGCACACAAGTCTTATGGGGACAAACAGGCCATGATTGAGGCAGGGGTTGCGTCATCACTGCTTGAGTTGTCCCTTTTGGGTTCCACATTGGCTCAGAAAAGGGCTTCAAGGATACTAGAAATTTTGAGGGTTGACAAAGGGAAACAGATTTCTGGGAGCTATGGCTTGGGTGCTGCCGTCTCTGCCCCTATTTGCGGCTCTTCGTCCGCGAAGCCGGATGACGGAGGGAGGGAGTGTTATGACGAGGAGGAAGATATGATGAGTGAGGAAAAGAAAGCAGTGAAGCAACTAGTCCAACAGAGTTTGCAGAACAACATGAGGAAAATTGTGAAAAGGGCCAATTTGCCTCACGATATTGTACCATCGGATCATTTTAAGTCACTCACATCAAGTTCTACTTCGAAGAGCCTACCATTTTGAAGAAATGCAGCAGGGAAGAGAGTAGGTTAAAGAGAATAAACCTTGAGTGAAGTTAGTGTTCAAATCATAGTTTTGTTGAATATTGAGATTTTAGGTTGTAGTTATTTTCTAGATCTGCTAAAGTAGCAATTGCATGTCAAAATCTTGATATATAATTATAAATTTAAGTTCCTTTTAAGGTTGCATCCTTTTTTGGTATGTTTTTCAGATCTTACATCTATGCGAGTAAACCCAGTGTTTTTGAACTGAAAATGAGACCCTCCAAACTATACAAATGGACAATTATCACGGTGCTGCATAAGTTGTATGATGGGGTGCCTCCCAATCAAGGGTATGGTCTGCAAAATTGGCTAATCTTAGGGTTGCTTCAGTCAGGCCATCGTTACAAGCGTCCCTACCTTCAAGGAGTCACTTTCAAACCACAGTACATGTTTGTCTCCCTACTGGCCCCTACCATATGTTTTATATAAATTAATCTTGCTGGATAAGTGGGAAGTGTGGTCATCTTTTTCGTATTTTTATATATACAACAGGGACTATTCACAGTAGTTCTCTATTTGAGAATCTTTATCCCGTTAGTTTGTCAATTTCATGTGTTTGGTTATTTCAGGAATCTTTGGATTAAGAGTTGAATATACGTTGTTCTTTGTTGTCATGCATTTGCAGTGATATTCTTAGCTGTTAACCCCTTAAATTTTTTGGTTAAAGAATTGATAAATTACCTCTCTGTTTATTTAATGCCCACATGAACTAGTCTAATGAATTGTTTCTCTTTCAACCAGACGCAGATCCAAATGGCGTGGAAGAAAGATTACAATATAGATCTCTGATTGGGATGAAAAGCTGAGCTGTTCGTCGCAAATAAGTATGAAGGGTCATTTTGTTCCCATTATGTAAATGTTTCATGATGCCCTTGTGCTTGTGGGGTACGCTCATTTGTAATGTTATCTCCTGCTGGTGGCTTTAATTTTGTTGACTTTAGTGTAAATATTTTATTGTCAATGTAGTTTTGGTCTTAATTAATTGAGTTGTGCTCCCATCATGTACCAATTAAGTGTAGAATTTTCATTTATTTTCTTCTTTTTGCCTGGGTCCAAGCTTCTCAAATTTACTTCTTGTGGAAGACACTGTCCCAAACGGTGATCAGTTATTGGTTTTAGGCACACTATTTTTCCTGCTTTTGGACGGCAAGGAAAATAAGAATTTAGAGCACAGACAATGATATGTCGACTAATTCACACTAAATTAGGGAGCACATTTAGATATATTAATTGCACTTACTATTTTGAACTTGATTTTCATTTCAATAGATTTCGAGTACAAGATGTATTAACCATCATTATTTTTAATAATAATAACAAAATCAGAGGTCAGGTTTCGAGAAGCACCCATGCATGTGCTTGTAATAATACTGATACCCTGCTCAGTAGCTTTGCACAAAAGTCGACAAAATGACAAAGGTAATTTTCATTGTTAAACTGAACAATATACCTTCGTTGACAATCTCATGTTCAGTGGTAGACATATGCTCTTAAGCTTAGTACTTTGTATATCGCCAATTTGTCTTCTGGCTAGGGTATTGCGTAAACGTGACATGTTTAAGATCTAAACAACATGGTCGTGACCACCACCTCTGATCCCCGTGCTCCAACCTTGGCAGCAAAGTCTCAGGAGTCATGAAGGTGATTATGAATTGAGGAGAGGCCAAAAACTTAAAACAGCGGAACAGTTTGTCATGACTGTTAATCTAGTTTATACTTTTGTTGAGCTTCGGTTGTACGAGGTTGTCTCACAAGCTAAGGTACGAGGCTAGTTTTCATTTTGGGATGTTTGTTTCATAACGACTTTTGTTATCTGTAAAACTATGTTTTCAACCTAATTCAATCTTAAAAAAAAAATCAATTTTATTTACTAAATACATAATTTTTTATCCAAACATGTACTTATTCCTTACATATACAGTAGAGCAAGTCCACTTCTCATTCCTCTGTGGGTTATGATTTATGATTAATAATCTTGTACCTGTGCCTCATAGAAATGAATGTCAACTATTGGTGGTTTGATGCAATGTGAATGAGATACACACAGATGAGGAAGTAATGGTAGGAAGAGAAAATGCACTTCCACAATTGATCATTCATTGGCAGTTGCAGGTGGCTGGGTTTGCCTGCCCATTTTACTACCAAGTCAGTTTAACCAGCCAAAGCGTGAGCACATGTTGGCTAATATCATCTACAGATCTTTTATTTACACAACAAACAAACTTTCCTAGTGGGGTAGGCAAGACTAGTGGTTTCAATTTTTCTGGTTAATTTTTCAGTACTTACTATAGCACCAGGAGTTTGTGGTGGCATGCCAGAAACCTTTAGGAGCCTGTAAAATCATGTTTCAGTATACCAATGTGGTTAAAAATTTGTGTCACCAGAGTGTTTGATAATTTTGCAGGTGAATCATTATTTTCTTACCTAAAAGCAAAAGTAATGTTTAATTGCCTTTTAGATTGTGCATAATCTGATTGTATGTAAATTGGTAATATTCTCACAACTTTAATAACACTAATTAACATACCTGTTTTTACTAACATTATGTTTTTCAGAAGAAAAAGAAAATACTTATAAACTCAATCTAATGTTACTGTTTCTTTATGTGCTATTGTCAAACCATTATTAGGAACTTAGGTCTTCCAACAACCGCACTAACCAAATTAAAATTTGATGCATATATGAAGCCAGCAGCAGCACTACTGCACTAGCCTCTTTTTAACATGTTAAGTTCTCTATTTGCTTTCAGGAGCTGTCTCAGTTAATGCTATTATATTAATGACTTAAACCTATATATAATTCCTTGATGCAGGAGTATATGGAAAATTTATTGTGCTAATGGTCCCAACTTTCTCTGACTTCAAGGCAAAACATTTGTGATATCAGGTCTTCATAGTGGCACATGATCACTCTTTTTCCTCTTTTTGTAAAGTGAAAATTTATTAGATGCATATGATTGCTCTTTCCACACACAAACGTTGAATACAACATCAACAGAAAGAAGCAAAAGAAGAGAATCAAGGTAAAGACAATTGTGGGAGATTACAGTGGTAATAGTATAATAAAAGTGATTTGATTATCTTACCTTAGAGTGATAATTTTTTTATTTTCTTGTTGAATTAAACTAAAAGTAAAATTCTGCAAATGGAAAAGAAAAGGGCACGCCTTTAATAGAAAAGGTTAGATAAGTGTTGCAGGTGCCCCATTCCATAATCAATGTTGCAGCTATTTAGACCCTACATCAAATGTGTGGCATAACTTTTCTTTGTTAAGAGAGACTACCCCCAAGAGCTATGTAAGTACTAACCTACCCTTAAATTATGTTACATTTTACACACAGACTGGGGGTATCAATCACTACCTTCAGCTTCCACCTTTATATAATGAAAGTTACATTGTCAATGGAAGAATGTTTGACAAAAAATCTTGTTATGCATCTCTTCCATGTACACATCATCTCCTCAAATTGGTATACATGACAGCCATTGATTGATTACAGCTAGCAACACACAATCACATCATGGAGTTTGTAGGGTAAGCTATATAAGTTATTTTGATTATTTTATACCATACTATTTTTGATTGGAATACTCTTATATGATACATTCTTATTCTTATTTTAGATTTTTTTTTTAATTTCCCTAAGCTAGTGTAATCCCTTTCTAAAAAAAACACTTCAAATCACACTAAACATTTTATGATATGTTTAATAAAACTAGCTAATAAGATTTCAAAGGGCAAAACCGTCAATTAAGCACATTTTTATTCATAACTCATTCATAAACTAATTTTTTTTCTAAACTCATCAATTCCACATTTACTTTTGCTATAATTACTGTACTCAATAACTGCAATTTTTTGAACACCACTCACGGTGACAATTATCAACCCGCGTTTCATGGACCATGTAAGGACACAAGGCCAGAAAATTATTGAACCCTGATTTCTTATAGTCCAAAAAAACAAGCATTTAATCTTACTTCTGGTTTTTAAACAATATCATGGTTTAAAAAACATTGTTGTAATGGTTGCATTGAACAGAGAAAAAAATTAGTGTAGTTAAAAAAGGAGAGTAGTTGAAGTAAAACTACATGTCGGTGCCAATCATTGAAGGAGGTGTTTGATGTGGTTGTTTTGAAGCCAAACACAAAATACATGTTGTGAAAAAAAGTAGAAAGTTGAAGCCATTGTCTCAGAGACTATGAAGTTAACCTTACACACATGTTTCTATGTGAAACGAAACCGACACGTGTATATGAACATTAAGTAACCCGAAAAGTTTGGTGTGTGCAATAAATATATCCGACATGTTTCCATTTTTTCCCCACCAAGATTTGACCATTGAAAAAACACAAGATTCTATTTTTCATTGTTTATGAATATTGGCATTGATATAAGGCCAAGAACACCTATTATGATAATAGTAATAGCAATAGAGAAAATGGTAAAGAAAATCTTTTATGAACTTAATTAACCATAAAAGCACATCCTTTTCCTCACCTAAGAAATCCACCGCCATGAAGGACTTGGAATGTGATCCTCTCTTGAGCTTATTGGTCAAATAGCTAGGCAGGATGCACACCAGTCGAAGGCCTCTTTTAGTTCTCAGGAAGGGGACCATTTTACCCCTAATGTACCCACTTAATTCCATTGGCTTAAAACAATATGTGGTTCTTCTCTTTTATTCTCTAGTTTTTTTTCAATTTTATTTTTTAAAATTGAATTCTTTGTCACAATATTTGATTCGTTTTGATTTTTATATTTGATGACTCAATAGAATCCTTATTTTTATAAAATGATTCATTGTAATTCCTCTTGTTAGATTGATTTTTAATTATTAGGAAGTTTCAGTTGTTAAAATCTAGGTTTGATAAGTGTCAAAATATGGTTCATCTTTTATCTTGAAATTCATTTGATTTTGACATGTTATACATTCATATTACAAGATTTACTTAGATTTTAAAACATGCTAAACCAAAATTTTGACACGTAATATTTACAAATGATATTAAGGAAATCTAACAAAAGGGATCTGACTCTTTTTACAAAAATAGAGACTTAGTTAATTTTTTTTAATAAGAATTCAATTGAGTAAAAAAAAGATATAGATACCAAAACCAATCAAAAGTTTAAATATAGGAATCAAATAACTAATTAAGCCACTATAATAAAATTCTTAAATAATGACTAATTTTAATGACAAAAAATATGTTTAGAGGACAATTTCATAATTAGAGATCAATTATTTTGGTAGTCAAAATCTTGATGGCTAATGTTAGTAACTAATTTATAAATCAATTCATAATATAAACTATTTTAGTTACCAATTAAAAACCAATTATAATTTTTTCGAAACTATTTTAATTACCAATAATTTTTAGTTTATAAATTGAAATCTAAATTGGTCACTATAATGATTACTTATTTTTCATCACTAAAATTGGTCATTTTTTAAGGATTTTCTTAAAATGATCCAATTTCATTTTATCAAATTTATTGATAGGTTTTAATACATAAATTTAAAATTGAAGCTTAACTTACTGAATTATAATTATTTCACTACTAGAAAAAAAATTAGCCACCAATGAAATCAGTCACTAAATAGTTAAAATCCTTATAAAGTATATATGGCGTGCATTGATGTAGGGACTCAGAATTTGGAAGTTTATCCTGACACTCTACTAATCATTCAAACTCATGTAGAGGAGAATGAATTAGGAGTGGAGAGTAGCAGGAGGTCCTGGTTGGAAGAACCATTTGTAATTCTAGGAATCTGTACAGGATTAACCTTGTGGGTGAAAGTTATCCATCACAAGTGCCAAAACTTCCAAGTAGTTCTACCTCAATACTTGTTATCCGGATAACTAAATCTAATGAGTCTTTTACAATGTGATTTGTGATTTTAATGGTGTGAATTACTTAGTTTCCTAATATGATTCGGTTCATGATTTATGACACTTCTTTTGTATACTAACTTACTCTCTCTTGTCCTTTTGTCTTGTGTTTGTTGTATTTCTTTTGCGATGATCACCTTTATTGGTAGAAGCAGATGAAGAAGTAGATAGTGAGGTACTCAGGAGGGAGATGTTGATGCAATTGTCTAGTTCTTAGATTAAAACTTCTTAGTTATGTGATGTTTTTTTTTATATATATAAGTAGTATATTGACCCATGCGTACGCAGGTGACATATTTGTTTTATTTTGTATATTAAAATAATAAAATAGTGAAAGTATTATGTAATAAAATATTATGAAAATTAAATTATATTGTTGTAAATGATGTTATTAAAGTAATTAGTAAATCTAAGTGATGGAATAGTAATTTCAATTTTAAATATAATAAATAGAATTGATATCACAATATAATATAGTTAATTGATTTATGAAATAATTATAATAGTCTATGATCCGTGCGAATATTTTTTTTTTATTTTTTTTATTCTAAATTTTTTTAGAATAATAATATAATTGTTATTATATTTATTTAACCATTAAAAATACTAATAATAATTGTGACATCCCATTTAAATAGATTAATCTACTAAACAAAACGTCGCATAGTTATAATATTTAAGAGCAACGCTGACAAAAGAAACCAGAGTTAAGGAGTGTACTTTAACAGTCATCCATAGGAGTACCTAGAGGAAAACTTGGGCATACAACCATGCCATAAACAACACAATTCTAAAGTTTAACAGTTGTGCAAAAGAAATGCTCTAGGAGCATGGAATTACAAGGCACTAGGGCCATAGAACTTCTTCGGAAATCATAGCAACGGGCCCACTAGGCTGCACTGCTACCACCCTCAGGCCTACCTCCAAAAGTATTCCCATCTGCTCCCACCAATGGTGATCATCGCAAAAGAGAAACACAACAGGAACATACACAAAACGCAAGGGTAAGCTAATATAATAGGAAACTTATCATAGTGTAAAAGAACAAGTACATAAACATTCTCAGGCATACAACACAGAGGCACATAAGTCATGTTATGGCAAACAAGCAGGACACTATGACTCAATTATCCGGATACATATACTAAGATCGGATTCATTGGACGCTTGCACTTGTGGTGGCCTCTACTGCTCTGCAGAGCCATTGCCAATGGGTTTCACCCTACCACACACAAGGTTAGCCTTTAAGCGTCTAAGGCCATTATCCTGCCAAAGACTAGGGCCTCCCGCTACTCTCACCACTTGGGTCAGTTTGCTCTACTTGAGACTCACTGACCCTTTAGAGTTTCGGGATGCGATCCTTACTTGAATCCTTATCTTAATATATACACTACACGCCACCATAGAGTCTCCCCACGAAACTCATGGAATTACGCCTATCTCACAATCAGAATCATGTTTCTCATACAATTCTCACCTCTTTTTGGTCATTCATCCAATTTTTATGTTAAAACATCACGAAGCCACAAAATCATGACCAATCTCATACTAAGCATGCCAATTTCGTTCATAAAGACCCAAACACCCAAGTATAATCACGTACATCATTTTTAGGAGGAAAAAGTCTAACCAATAATTACAACAAATCACCCAAACAGTTAAGAAAACATGTCACACATTCGCAAACTCGCTCAGGCGAGACGCTGGCCTCACTGACGCAGCGGATTCTCGCCCAGGCGAGATGAGCAACGTGGGATTTTCACGAATTCTCGCTCAGGCGAGACCTCCTCGCCTGAGCGAGACATGGCGTCGCTCAGAACGTGGACTGGTCGCCTAGGCGAGTTCTCGTGGCAGTGAGCACTCTGCTTCTCTCGCCTAGGCGAGACGAGCTCGCTTGGGCGAGAATAACAGATCTCACCACTGTTTTACGCATGCAAGGCAGAAAAACAACACTACCAACATCCAAAAGCACATGCAACTCAGTTTCATTTGATAAAACACACTACTCAAGCTTATAAACACAGATCAACCCAAAAGAAACACACAATGACTCGGACTGGCGAATCTAGCTTCCCTTACCTGTTCAGGAGAACAACCAAAACAACAGATTCGAACTAAGGCACCACAGCTCCTGGAGTTAGGAAAGAGCTGGAACCTGCAGATTTGGTATAGAGCGAGGTCAGGAAACTAAAACCCTAACGTGACCAACGCGCACAACTGTGAGAACTGAGGAAGGAATGGGACAGAACCTCCAAGACTCCGCTTACCTGGGAAAAGGAAGGGTTTTGGTAGCTCGGAGACGAACGGAAGTTGTGCCCTAGCAGAGCACTTTGCTGGAGATTAGAGTGTTTTGAGGGAGGGAACCTGCTTCTGTAAGGGAGACAAGAGCCAATGAGACAACTGAAAGGGTATAAGGTCCTACTGAAGGGCTGGCCTTGGGCCTCCGAAAAGGCCAGGCCCAAAACTCTAAAGCACAGAAAAGGGGCTTACAATAATATTAATATAAATTATAAAAATTTTAAAAGATTAAAACTCTATTTAGCAAGTATTTAGTATAACAACATTTTCTATAATTAAAAAAAGCATACTTATAATAATAACGCCATTATGAATAGTAATAATAATAATAAAAATAATAATGATACCAATAATAATAATATTTATACTATAAATATCAATATTAATGCTAACACTAAGGCTAATGTCAACTATAATAATATATAATTATATATATAAAGATATACATTAACAACAAAACAAATAAAAATAAAAAGTAATTGAAATACAATCACGTAGTAAATTAGTTTAAGATGTGTGTCTAACTATAATAATAATACCATTATAATAATATCTCGTAGTGATAAAAATAATAATAATATAATAACTACATATATAAAGAGATATACATTTGTTGTTTATACAATTTTATCCTCTTAATTATTATTTGTTGAATTAAAATAATGATTCATAATAAAAAATATTTGTCCATTTTGTCATTTTAATAATTTTAGTAACTATTTTTTTAATTCAAATAATTACACAAATATAAAAATAAAATGAACAACAAAGTAAATAAAAAGTCCAAGTAATTGAGATATAATCTCGTAGTAAATAAATGTAAAAGGTGTGTTTAACTATAATAATAATAATAATAACACTAAAATAATATCGCGTAGTGATAAAAATAATAATAATAATAATAATAATACAACTACATATATAAAGAGATAAACATTTTTGGTGTCCTTTTTTGTTTTTTCAATTTTATCCTCTTAATTGTTATATTTTAAACTTAAATAATTATTTAAAATAAAAAAATATTTTTCATTTTTATTATTTTACTAATTTTAGTAACTATTTTTTTGAATTAAAAGATAACTAAACAACAAAACAAATAAAAGGGTTAAGTAATTGAAACATATTCATACATAATAAGTAAAAATAAAATGTGTATGTAACCATAATAATAAAAATAATAATAAATATTATACTAATTATAGTTCTAATTAATAATAGTAGTAGTAATAATAATAGTAATATAATAATAGAAATAATTGTAGTTAATAATGATAATAATAATACTTATATTTGGTAGTAATACTAATCGTAATAATTATTTTTCATAACAACAATTATAGTTAATAATAATAATAATTATTATTATTATAATTAGAGTTGATAATAATAATAATAACAATAATTAGAGTTATAACTGATAATAATAAAAATAATATAAAAATAAAATAATAAATATCATGAAAATTAGATTATATTTTTGTAAATGTTATTATTAATGAAATGAAGTTGTACATTCAGTTTAAAATATAATAAATAAAATTAATATCACAATATGGTGCAGTTAATTGATTTTACAAAATAATTATAACAGTATATGACCCATTTTTTTATTTATTTCAAATATGTTTAGAATAATAATATTATTGTTATTATATTTATTTACCATTAATAATAATAATAATATTAATATAAATTATAAATTATAAAATTTTAAAATTTTAAAAAAATTAAAAGTCTATTTAGCAAAAGTATTTAGCATAATAACGTTTTTTATAATTAAAAAAAGCAATTATACTAATAATATCACTATGAATAGTAATAATAATAATAAAAATAATAATGATACTAATAATAACAAACAAATGATAATGATAATAATTTTTATGCTATAAATATTAATGTCAATGCAAATATCAAGATTAATGTTCACATACTAATAATCTATAATTATATATAAAGATATACATCAGCAACAAAACAATTAATAATGACAACTAATTGAAATATGGTCTTGTAGTAAATAAAATTAAGATGTGTGTCTAACTATAATAGTAATAATAATATTATAATAATAATAATATCCTGTAGTTATAATAATAATAATAATTATAGTAATAATAATAATTATAGTAATAATAATAATAATCCACTAACTAAATATATAAAGAGACACATTTTTATTGGCCTTTTTTGATTGGGTATAGGGATGTACATATCCGTTTCGTCCCCGTCTCCATATCCGCCATAATACCCGTCCCGGCTATATTTCCGTCTCTGTTTAAATTATTAAAATATTCACAGTTAATTAATTAACCTTATATATATATATATATATATATATTCTATTATTTTTCTTCTAATTATTTGGTTTGTCATGAAATTCATTCGCATCTCCAATATATTTTTCATCTTAACCTTTATGTAATTATGTTAAAATGATGTATGTCAATCTAATATTTATGTCTCACATTTGAATATTTCTATTATTTTTTAATATTTTTATTTATTGTATATTTTCTTTTCACATCAGAATATTTAACACTCTCAATTTAAGTGTTTAATAGCGTAAATCTTTCATTTATTAGAGAATATAAAAATATTTCTTCTTTACTTATTATTATTAATTTCTATTTCATTTGAACAACTCTTTTTCTTCACTAAAAATTTTTTTGTTATTTCTCAATATATATGTTGATATTTAAAAAGTTTTCTTAGATCTCTAAGGTATTTTTTATTTTATCATATCCTTAATTATACATTTATTTTACTTTGTGTGATTTCATTCAATAGTCTGTCAAATTGTTTCTATTATTTCTAAGACACACAATTGTTAATTTTTTAATATTTTTACTTATTTTTTATTTTCATCATGTAGAATACTATTTTGATATATTTTATAAATTGTTTTTTATTTTCTAAGTCATTATCAATCATACTGTAATTTTGTCAGTATAATTGTATAAATAAATTTTATTTACTACAATATAAAAATTTAGTATAATTGCCATGATTTTTTTTATCACTATCCATTATATATTGAAGTTCAAAAAATACAAGATGGATGTTAAAATTTTATTATTATTAGTCTAATATTTGTTCTTTGCATCATTCTGATCAAGTTATGTATTATAACTTTTATTAATGTATAAAAAAGAGATTCATTAGAATTTGAAAAATTGAAGTAATAAAAAATTTAAAATATATTTTAATTTGAATATTTGTTTTTCATTTATGTTTTTTTTAAATATTTATAAATTTTATCAAATAGGTTCTATTAATGTTTAAAAATTTAATAAATATTTTGATTCTCATAAAATTTTATTTGATAGTCTAAGTTAATATATATATATATATATATATATATATATATATATATATATATATATATATATATATATATATATATATATATATAAATGCAATCTTTGCTTTTACGTTGAAATTGGTACAAAAATGAGACATTTGAGGTTGTCGTAATCATATTTTATTAGGATTAAATATGTTTTTGTCTATTAATTTCAGTAAAAATTGTATTTTTTTGAAATCCATGAATTTATTCATTTAAACCAATTTTGTTTAAGTTTATTTGACGTTTTAAACGTATTTCATGATTGTATTTAAGTTGTTTATACCCTTTGATACACTTTCACTTTAATGTTAATTCAAATAATATCATTGAAATACGTTTGAAACATCAAATAAATTTTACAAAATTTGATTTGAAGGACTAAATTTACGTATTTCTAAAGTTTGAAAAACTAAATTAATCAAAGTTTTAAAAAGAAACTAATTTCAATTTTTACAAATTAAACTATAAAAAGATATTTAACCATATTTTAATATGATATAAAATATGTTACCCTAATTCTTTCTTAATTAACGACCATAACAGAAAATAATAATAATAAAACGATTCTGATTTCAAATACAGTAATAGAATTATTGTCGATAGTATATATCCAACGTATTATATATTTTGAAATATGAAGTTTTTATCACGATTAAAGCGTTTCAGAATATAAAAGAAAGGAAATAAACAAATAATGTTACTAGGATATCTCTGTTAAAAAAATGTTAACTTTTAACTTTTAGTATCCACGGAAGATGATAAATTGATTATTAGCTAATATAAAATTTGTGTATTTTTATTTGAAATAAACACTAAAAGTTATCTTTGAAAAAGAAATAAATGTAAACATCAATGAGATTTACTAAATTCTAGTTTTAAGAATCAAAATATTAATTACAGTAATTCCTAAGTTCCTAAAAAATACCAATGATAATTTTTTAGAGGGTCGCAGCATGTTTTTTTTAAGTGTTATATAGATCTTAAAAAAATGCACTTAATACGAGGATTTTATATTACAAGAAACTAACAACTTCAACACGAATTTAGGATTTAACTGTAATTTTCTCTTATAATGTTAGTATTTTACTTGCCATACAAAAATCGCTCCCTACCATATATGTTTCATATATGTTTGGGTATTCGTTATGAGAGTATTTGCATAATTTTTTAACATCTACGAATATTTACGAATATTCACGAGTATTTATAAAAAAAAAATAATATTTAACCACAACTTCTAATTATAATTTCAAATAAAAATACAATACATAACATCAAACAAAGTGCAAATAAATCATTTAATAAATAGTGTTGAATGACAATTAACAAATAAATGAAGATATTTTAAAATCAATTGATAAAAAATGACCTATTTAAAATCAATGTATTAATGTTTTAATCATTTTTTAATTTAAATTAGAGTATAGTGGGTAAAGATATCTACGGGAACGTATATTATGATACCTGTACATGTTCCGTTAACATGCGGGTACAAAAAATACTCGTACCCGTTATCTACGAGTATACATTTTCAATATCCATTTCCTACCCATTGCAGATTTTATCCGCAGATACATATCTTTTTAACATCCCTATTAGTACTCGTTAATAGAAAAATTAAATCCACAATTTTTCAACCTTTACTTTTTATATCACCAAATTGTTAGTGGGAAATTAAACTCAGAACACGAATTTGGGATTTAACTATCATTTGAATTTGTTGAAAGAAAGTGTAAGCAACTTGAATTAAAATACAGTTCTGTTATTGCTTTCAGCTAGCTGCAATGTTAGACCAGAATAATGCATTGGTGAAAAACAGCAGAAATAATTTTGTTTCTTCTTCAGCGTGTACATTCATTTGTTGAATGGATTCATGGCATGAGTATACATAGACTGATATAAAAAAGGTAAAACATGTGCTAACTTTTGCAGACTCAGACTGTTACTAAATGGGTCCACCTGATTCAACAACAAAACACAACCAAAGCAGTGACAGAAATTCCATTCTGATAAAGGGAGAACCAACTTTAACGAAGGGCACCATCCCAAGAATTTGTAGGGTTATGCTCATGAAAAAAATCTACTATTTTGGTTTTCAGTTATACAGTGTTATTTATATAACAGATGACACAATGTTTGATTCAAACTCAAACATTACAAGAGGGAAAAAGAAGATAAGTTAATTGGATAAGTATTTTTTTTTAAATGTTTAAATATCATTAATTTAACCGATATTATGAATAAAGTTGATGTTAATGGTCAATTAATACACTCCTTCGTCCTTCCACCATAGATCAATGAAGACCCTTACGCAAAACTTGCATTGTTGGTTTCGTTTTTTTCATGATCTCTCTTTTATTTTTTGGACGATTTAAAAATTTGGGAAGCTGAAATAAAATTAAGAATAAGACTTTTTACTTAAAATTTATTTTTCAAATTTTTGTTATATAAAATTATTTATTAAATTGTCGAAATTAATTTTATTTAATATTTTTTAAAATATAATAAAACTAATCTGTTTAATCTTTTTTATATATTTTTAGTTGTTATCACGAGTTTGTGAATCAAACTTATCTTCATTCAAAGAGTATTCACTCGTGTTTCTAATTCATTTTTCTTATCTATTTTATAAATCTATTCATAACTCCTCTTTGTTATGCAATTAAACCTTCAACTTCTCTTATGCTCGATTTCTGAATAACTTGATTCAAATTTTGTAGTTGACATATTTATATATTTTTATATGAAGTAAAAAGTTATAACATATAAAACACTACTAAAAGTAAGTATTGGATCTACCCGGCCCAATAAAAGATGCTAAGTAATGCTGTCTAATAAGGTCCAATTAGCCTTGTCACTAAAAAGACTACAAAATATTCTAAGATATATTTATCGGGGTAAATATTCACATATTAATAGTAATTATGAAAAATTTTGATAGTTTGATTACGTCTTGATATTCCTCTATACCAAATATTTACAACATAATTTTATATCAGGTAAGGTGTCACATTACTATTATATATTATTATTTTTTATTTGAGGTAAGTCGTTATTTTATTGATATTGCTTGATATTACATTACCTGTTTTATCACATGGATCAAAGCCCCAAAGACCCTATAAATACATATAGTATTCTCCAAGGAACACATCCTTTCATACTCATTCGATCTTACTCTTAAAGATCCAAACTCTCGTACTCATTTGAGCGTCAGAGAGTTTTTTGTTGGTAGATCTTTCCTTGTGTTTCAGTCCTCCGTAGCATACATCTCCAATCCATTCAGATCTTGCCACTTGTCCAAAAATTTACAGGTTGAATCCTGGTAAGAACATTTGCCTCTACACTTTATACAATCCTTGCATAATGGCATAACTCATTATTAAGATTAATGTTGAAGATTGTCCATAACTGCTCATAATTAGCTACCATTAATATTTATGGTCATAATTTTGCAATGTCTTGTAAGAATGTTATCTTGACACTTTATTTATTTCATTAACTATGTTTTATTCAAATTTGATAAATAATTAGTGTCAAAAATATGTTTTCCATTGCTTTGACAACTGACTTAACAAGTGCTCCAAATTCTAATGGTGGCCTCATAAGATAAAATGCATTGAAAATAACATTTGAGTTGCACAAAATATTTTTTTGGATATTTTAATGTTTATTAATTTAATTGAAGTTATGTTAATCTTATATAAGATATGAAAATAAAGAAATTACAAAACATCTTCAAAATAAGGCCAAATCACAATGGTGGCCTTGTGAGATAAAAATGCATCAAAAATAGCATTTGAGTTGCACAAAATATTTTTTTCAATATTTGTTGATGCAATGAAATTATGTTTTTAACCATCAAAATATAATAAAATATCGTAAAATAAAATAAAATTTTGTAACTATTTTTAGTCGTTAGTGATTTATTTTCTTGTTCAATATTATTGACAATCAAATATTTTTTTGCCATAAATTATTTTTGACATATGTAAGTCTCACCGATAATTTTAAAGCTGTCAAAAATTTCATTTATAATGATCTTTGACTTCTCAAACTTATAATTTTAATCGTGCCTCAGTTATCATCAACTAAGAAATTCTGCATTATAGCATCTAAAACTGATAATGTTATTCTACACAAAAAAAATATATGAATATATTAGAAACTAACCTTGTATTATGATAATAAATGATATTTAAATGTATTGATTTATGTTAATCTTATTTAGTTTTTAAAATATTTTATTTAAATGAAATACTTTAATTTTTTTTTGTCAATTAAAAATATATTTATTACCATTAAACGTAAAAAAATTATTTAAATATGAAATAATTATTAATAAATTAAAAATATTAATATCAATAATGTTATAATTGATTTTAATTAGTGTCATTTATCTGTTGAAGTTCATCAAATTTTTGAATTCATATTAATAAGGATTTTTCTATATTGATATCAGTTAAAATTGATTTTAGTTGGTACGTTTATTTAACTTATATGAAACAATAAAGAGCCACAAATTAGAACATGGTATTATTTGTGTACATTAATTAGGCTTTAAATTTATATAAATAATTTTTCTATTAATGCACTATCAATATTAATATTAGACACACAAATCCATTGGATTTTTCTTTACAACAATCAATTCGCATTAATTGTGATTGCTTTCCACGGAATCATAAAAACTTGTACGTTTTTTCTTTATTATGACTCTATATGTTGCTTTGAGTGTAATTTGTGACCTATAAATAATGCAGCTTATCAGTGTCAAACAAATCCAAAAAGAATTTCAATATCAAAGCTTGCATTTTGTGTATCTCTGCAATGGCTCGTTTGACAATTCTTAGCATCATTCTCCTCCTTCCCATCATTTGTGAAGGTAAATTTTCTTCTCACAAATTTTTGTATCAACTTTATTCTCATACATTATGAATGAATATATAACATCTTTAATTATTAATCTATTTTTTTTATATAAAATGTGATTCCTAAACTCTTCCATGGATCATGATACGATGTTCAGGTTCATGTTCTTTGAGAGATCTGTCTATTACCCAAACCCTAACTGGAGTTAAAGTAGAGGGAAAACCAGAATGGATAGTGAAAATCACCAATAATTGTGCTTGTGTTCAATTGAACGTGATCTTGAATTGCAAAGGATTTCAAAGTGTTGAGAAAATAGATTCATCAGTTTTGAGAAACTCCTCTGGGCGTTGTCTTGTTAACAATGGTCAATCTGTCTATGGAGAAGATGCTGTTCAATTTAAATATGCTTCGGATAAACAATTTCCATTCACTCCTATTTCCTCACAGATTGCATGTTCTTGATACTATGTAGTTTGTCTTACAGATTATAATCCATTAACAATACATTGCCTTTTCATATCTTAAATTTGCTTCTGCAATGTCATTTCTAAAAGAGAATAAATGGTTACTCTTAAATTAGAGAGAAATATTTGGACTGTTAGAATCCATTCTTACCTCTTGACAAATACAAGATTCAAAGTGTTATATATTATGTGAGTGTATGTTTTTAGTCTATAAACTTTGAAATAAAATTAGAATTTGTCTTTATCTAAATTTTTATATATTTTTATTCTCAAATTTAAAAAATTAATGGACGTAGTATTTTAACCCAATTATATTAAATATTATTTTATGTGTAAAATGTATCTCAACAAACATTGAAACGTAAATGTGTCAAATGATATAAAATTACATTTTTTCATTAGACCTCGTAAAGGGAATGCGCCAAATGATATATATAATTCAAATTCCAGCATGAAACGCATTTGACATAAAAATATTTCACATAATTGGATTAAAAGAATTATATCTATTATTTTTTTAAGTTTGAGTATTAATATATAAGATTTCGGATACAAAAAATTTACAATTTTGTGTCAAAAGTCCAAATATATAATTTTATATTCTAAAGTTATATAATATGAAGAAAAAAGATTATATTTTGAATTATATATTCTAAAATATAAAAATTTATGGGATGCAAGTTGAAATTATGGTGATACAGGAAGAAATAACCCATCTTTATTCTTTTTTTCTCTCTCTTTTTATGTTATAAGTTAATGCATATGATGATGGGTTTTAAAGTGTAGTAACATCTTAAAATTCGAACTAAAACAAAACATGTTCTCATGTAAAATAATTGATGATTTAATCTTTTAGTTGTCAATAAAAATATATTTAAAATAAGGAGACAATGTACTTTTACTTACACCTCTCCATATTTAGTTTATACTAAAATGCATACATTCTTTTAGTTTTAAAATAGAATTTTATGTTTTAATTCTATAATAAATTAATTTAATTTTTATTTGAATTTTTATTAAAATTTCAAAATTATGATATAAAAATTATAACATTATAAGATTATTTTACTTTCAGTTTTATTAAAGATTTAATTACTTATCATTTTTAAAATTTATTATTTATTTTTTTATTTGTGGTTTAATGAACAAGTTTTTTTCTTTAGAATTTATTTTCTCTTATTTTTTACCTTCAAGCATAAAAATAAAATTATTGGTTCTAAATACAATTCTTATCATAACTTGATTTTGAATATATATATATATATATATATATATTTATTATTATAATTATATTATATATATATATATATATATATATATATATATATATATATATATATATATATATATATATATATATATATATATA